>ERZ1673960.27-NODE-27-length-77532-cov-757.355409_pt1 | contig 77532 bp, 71 predicted proteins | sample MGYA00580190_ERZ1673960 | MGnify/ENA primary metagenome ERZ1673960 (study PRJEB41334, sample SAMN05608106) | rock metagenome | biome: terrestrial subsurface; feature: shale formation; material: shale | place: USA: Pennsylvania ...
TGGTGGCGATCTTACCACCTACGTTGGTGTCCGGAATCATTGAACCACTACAATGCTGGGCGCTGGAGTCCCCGATGGCTTATGGGGAGCCATGCTGCCCTCGGGAGCTCAGGCCTGTTAATAGATCTTTATATTGAGGCGCTCACATGGCCAGACAAACCTTCACTGAGGCTACTGTAAGCATCTCGGAGCTGAAAAATGATCCTATGGCGGCACTGGATTCAGGGGCGGGATTTCCAATTGCTGTTTTGAATCGGAATGAGCCCATCTTTTACTGTGTTCCTGCTGCAGTATACGAGGCGATGCTCGACAGGCTGGATGATCATGAGTTGGTTGCCGTTGTTACAGAGCGAAGTGGAGAGCCAAGTATTCGAGTTGATCTGAATGAGTTTTGAGTGTTCGCTTTGCTTGCAGGCCCTCACCCCGAAGAGGGCCAAATCAGAACATCCACTCCTAATTTGAGTAGACGAGTTGTTTTTGTTACAAAAAATAACAGAAAATGTAGGCTGGCAAAGCTTGTATGGTAGTTTGTATGACGAACCAGATTTCCAGGTTTAACTGTCGGATTTAAAACAAAGATTCGATTCCCATCGCCCGCTCCAGTCCATCATCGGACCGGATGCCTGCTTTTTGCCTTGATCTTACGAGCAGTTTGCGGAACCTCGGGAGCGTTGCTAGCTTTTAAGGTAAGTGTCTGAAAATCGCGGCTGTTAAGCAGTTCAGGTTATCAATTAATTGCAGGTGATCGCGGTTAATCGAGAGGGACTCATGTCCGAAAGCGTGGTGAACACGGTTGCCGAGTATTGGTCCACAGGCTTTTTTATTCTGGCCGTGTTTGGGCTCTGTGCCTTCATGGTGGGTGCCTCCAGCTTGCTGGGCGGGCGCAGCCAGGGTGTCAGTAAATCCCTGCCCTTCGAATCCGGCATTGTCGGTGCCGGTAGCGCCCGTCAGCGCTTTTCCGTGCAGTTCTACCTGGTCGCGATGCTGTTCGTGATTTTCGATATTGAAGCGGTGTTCCTGTTTGCCTGGGCCATTGTCATCCGTGAGGTTGGCTGGCCCGGGTTCTGGGGCGCGGCGGTGTTCATCTTCATCCTCTTGGCCGGTCTGATCTACGACAGCCGCACCGGGGCCTTGGACTGGGCACCAAAATCGTAACGGGAGGAATTCCATGGCCTATACCCTGACCCGGGCCGAGGGCTCCCCGGGAGGCGATGCCCGCTATCCGGTGGGTCGCGGTGAGAAAACCGAAGACCCGATCAAGCAACAGCTCGAGCGCAATGTGTTTACCGGCAAGCTCAGCGAAGTGCTGAATTCGGCGGTGAATTGGGGCCGGAAAAACTCCCTGTGGCCCTACAACTTCGGGCTGTCCTGTTGCTACGTGGAGATGACCACGGCCTTCACATCGCCTCACGACATCGCCCGGTTTGGCTCCGAGGTGATCCGGGCCTCCCCCCGGCAGGCGGATTTCATGGTTATCGCAGGTACCTGTTTCATCAAGATGGCGCCGGTGATCCAGCAATTGTATGACCAGATGCTCGAGCCCAAGTGGGTGATCTCCATGGGCTCCTGCGCCAATTCCGGCGGCATGTACGACATCTATTCCGTGGTCCAGGGTGTGGACAAGTTCCTGCCGGTGGATGTCTACGTGCCGGGCTGCCCGCCGCGCCCGGAGGCGTTCCTGCAGGGGCTGCAGCTGCTGCAGGATTCCATTCAGGAAGAGCGCCGCCCGCTGTCCTGGGTGGTGGGCGATCAGGGCGTGTACCGGGCGGAAATGCCGTCCCAGCGGGAGAAATGGCGGGATCACCGCATTCAGGCCACCGAATTGAGAACGCCCGACAAGCTTTAAGAAACAGAGAGTAAGGAACCGAGGGCAAGGAATCGAGAGTAAAACGTTCGCCGTTGCTTCACCCACTGTTTGCAGGAGTTGAACCACGCGCATGAACACAGAGTCGACCGGTGATGAGCTGATCGAATCCCTCCAGCGGGACTTCGGCGCCAGTGTGCTGCACAGCCAGCAGACGCGCACCGGTATGCCTGTGCTCTGGGTCTCCCGCGAAGCCCTGACCGATGTGCTGGGCTACCTGAAAACCCTCAACGCGCCTTTTGACCTGCTGTACGACCTCTCGGCCATCGATGAACGCCTGCGCGGCCATCGCCACGGCCTGCCGGCCTCGGATTTCACCGTGTTCTACCAGTTGATGTCGATTACCCGGAACCGCGACATCATGCTGAAGGTGGCGCTGAGCGAAGACGACCTGAGCGTCCCCACCGCCACCGGCGTTTTCCCGGTCGCCAACTGGTACGAGCGGGAAGTCTGGGACATGTTCGGCATCCGCTTCGCCGGCCACCCGCATCTGGAGCGTATCCTCATGCCGCCCACCTGGACCGGCCATCCGCTTCGCAAGGACTACCCGGCCCGGGCCACGGAGTTTGATCCCTACACACTCACCGTCGAGGGCCAGCGCACCGAGCAGGAAGCCCTGCAGTTCAAGCCCGAACACTGGGGCATGAGCCGGGAGCGGGACGGCGCCGAATTCATGTTCCTGAACCTGGGGCCCAACCACCCCTCCGCCCACGGTGCCTTTCGCATCGTGCTGCAGCTGGACGGTGAAGAGGTGGTCGACTGCGTACCGGACATCGGTTACCACCACCGGGGCGCGGAAAAAATGGCCGAACGCCAGTCCTGGCACAGCTTTATTCCCTACACCGATCGCATCGATTACACCGGCGGGGTGATGAATAACCTGCCCTACGTGCTGGCGGTGGAAAAACTGGCGGGCATCGAGGTGCCGGACCGGGTGAAAACCATCCGGGTGATGATGGCGGAGATGTTCCGGATCACCAGCCACCTGCTGTTTTTGGGCACCTACCTGCAGGACCTGGGCGCCATGACCCCGGTGTTCTTCACCTTCAGCGACAGGCAGCGGGCCTACAAGGTGATCGAGGGTATCACCGGTTTTCGCATGCACCCGGCCTGGTATCGCATTGGCGGCGTGATGCAGGACTTGCCCAAGGGCTGGGAAAAGCTGGTGCAGGAATTTCTGGACTGGATGCCGGCGCGCCTGCGGGAATACGAGCGGGCGATGATGGAAAACGCCCTGGTGCGGGAACGCACCCGCAACATTGCCGCTTTCAATACCGCCCAGGCCCTGGCCTGGGGCGTGACCGGGCCGAACCTGCGAGCCACCGGCTGTAATTTCGACCTGCGCAAGCAGCGCCCCTACTCCGGCTACGACAACTTCGAATTCGACGTGCCCCTGGGCGACCGCGGCGACGTCTTTGATCGGGGCCAGGTTCGCATCGAGGAAATGCGCCAGAGCCTACGCATCATCCAGCAGTGCGTGGACCACATGCCCAGTGGCGACTTCAAGGCCGACCACCCGTTGACCACACCGCCGCCTCGGGAGCGCATGCTCGAACACATTGAAACCCTGATTACCCACTTCCTGCAGGTCTCCTGGGGGCCGGTGCTCAAGCCCCAGGAATCCATGCAAATGGTGGAAGCCACCAAGGGCATCAACAGCTATTACCTGACCAGTGACGGCAACACCATGAGTTACCGGACCCGGATACGCACGCCCAGTTTCCCGCACCTGCAGCAGATACCCAGCGTGATGCGCGGTGGCTTCGTACCGGATCTGATCGCCCACCTGGGCAGCATCGATTTTGTAATGGCAGACGTGGACCGCTGATGATGGAACCGACTCAGGCTTCGAACCCGCAAACCATCGCCACCGACGGCTTCCGGTTGCACCCGGAGGATGAGGCTGCCATGCGCGAAGAAGCGGGCCACTACGAGCAGCCCGAGGCGGCCTGCATCGAGGCCCTGAAAATCGTGCAGCGCCGCCATGGCTGGGTGCCCGACGAGGCCATTCCCGCCATCGCCGGGGTACTGGGCGTGGGCCCCGGCAGTGTCGAGGGGGTGGCCACCTTCTACAGCCTGATTTTCCGACAGCCGGTGGGCCGGCACGTGATCCTCGTGTGCGATTCCAGCTCCTGTTTTCTCACGGGTTTCGACCCGCTTCGCCAGGCCCTGAGTGACCACTTGGGTATTGGTTTTGGCGAGACCACCGCCGATGGCCGCTTCACACTGCTGCCCGCCTGTTGCCTGGGCGCGTGTGATGGCGGGCCGGCAATGATGATCGGGGACGATGTCTACGGTCCGGTCGGGGGCGAGGATATACCGGACATACTGGAGGGTTATCCATGAACAGCCAGCGCCAGTCTTCGACTTACCGCAGCCGTATTCTGCAGCCGGCGTCCGAGCGACAGCCCAAAAGCCACCCGCTGACTTGGCGCCTGCGGGATGATGGTCAGGTCGTGGACCTCCGGGACTACGAGTCGAAAGAAGGCTACGTGGCCCTGCGCCAGGTGCTGGAGGCCGGCGACCCGCAGGCGGTGATCGCCACCATGAAGGAGGCCAACGTGCGCGGGCGGGGCGGCGCCGGGTTTTCCGCCGGGCTGAAATGGAGCCTGACCATGCAGGGGCCCGACATGCCCCGGGGCTACATCGTCTGCAACGCCGACGAGATGGAACCGGGCACGTTCAAGGACCGCCTGCTCATGGAGCAGCAACCGCATCTGTTGATCGAGGGCATGGTGCTGGCGGCCTACGCCAACAACGCCCGCTACGGTTATATCTTTTTACGGGGCGAATACGTCGAGTCTGCCCGGGTGCTGGCGCAGGCGTTGGTCGAAGCCCGGCAGGCCGGCTGGCTGGGCAGCAATATTGCCGACAGCGGCTTTGATTTCGACATTGCCCTGCACACCGGCGCCGGGCGCTACATCTGTGGCGAGGAAACCGCCCTGCTCAATTCCCTGGAAGGCCACCGGGCCAATCCCCGTGCGAAACCGCCGTTTCCCGGCCAGTCCGGGGCCTGGGGCAAGCCCACGGTGGTGAACAACGTGGAAACCCTGTGCAACGTGCCTGCGGTGATGCTGCGTGGGGCGGACTGGTACCAGGGGCTATCCGGTGGGCGCACCGAGGATGGCGGCACCAAGCTCTATGGCGCCTCGGGCATGGTGAACCGGCCCGGGCTTTGGGAACTGCCCATTGGCACCACCGGCCGGGAAATCCTCGATCTGGCCGGAGGGCTGAGGGATGACCGTCAGCTCAAGGCCTGGCTGCCGGGCGGCGCCAGCACCGGCTTCCTGCTGCCGGAGCATCTGGACCTGCCGCTGGATTTCGACACCGTCGGCAAGGAAGGCAGTCGGCTGGGGACCGGGCTGATTACCGTTGTCACCGAAGACCAGAGCATGGTCTCGCTGATGCGCAACCTGGAGGAATTCTTTGCCCGGGAATCCTGCGGCTGGTGCACGCCCTGCCGCGATGGGCTGCCCTGGGCGGTGAAGCTGTTACTGGCCCTGGAACAGGGCGAGGGCCAGCCCGGTGATATTGAGATGCTGGATAAGCTGGCGGCGGATTGCGGACCGGGGCTGACATTCTGCGCCCACGCCCCGGGCGCGGCCATGCCCCTGCAGACGGCATTGAAGCATTTCCGGCATGAGTTTGAGCAGGGTGTCCAGCGCCCGAAAGGCGAGGCCCACGCGGACCCGATTCCCGTGGGGGAAATATGAACCGATCACTGACTGGCAACGGGGAGTAACCGGCACCATGGCAACCATTCATGTGGACGGCCAGCGCTACGAGGTCAATGGAGCGCACAACCTGCTCCAGGCCTGCCTGTCCCTGGGCCTGGACATTCCCTATTTCTGCTGGCACCCGGCCATGGGCAGCGTCGGCGCCTGTCGCCAGTGTGCCGTGCGCCAGTACAAGGATAAGGATGACGACCGGGGCATGTTGGTGATGTCCTGCATGACCCCGGCGTCGGACGGCACGCGCATTGATATCGAGGACGAAGAGGCGAAGGCCTTCCGCGCCAGCGTGGTGGAATGGCTGATGATCAACCATCCCCATGACTGTCCGGTATGCGAAGAGGGCGGCCATTGCCATTTGCAGGACATGACCGTGATGACCGGTCACGACCGCCGCCGTTACCGCTTCCGCAAGCGCACCCGTCGCAACCAGTACCTGGGCCCCTTCATCGCCCATGAGATGAACCGCTGCATCACCTGCTACCGCTGCGTGCGGTTCTATAACGACTACGCTGGCGGCACTGATCTCGGCGCCTTTGGCAGCAAGGACAACCTGTATTTCGGGCGCTACGAGGAAGGCACCCTGGAAAGCCGCTTCGCCGGCAACCTCACCGAGGTCTGCCCCACCGGCGTGTTCACCGATCAGAGCCATTCCGAGCATTACACCCGCAAGTGGGACCTGCAGTTTGCCCCCAGCATCTGCCACCAGTGCGCCATGGGCTGCAACATCAGCCCGGGCGAGCGCTACGGGGATATCCGCCGGATCGAGAATCGCTACCATGGCGAAGTGAACGGTTATTTCCTGTGTGATCTGGGGCGCTTTGGCTATGGCTACGTGAACCGCTCCGACCGCCCCCGGGTGCCGGAGTGGACGGCTTCGGACCAGAAGGAACCTGTGGCACTGGAGGTGGACGATGCCCTGGGCCGCATCCGACAGGCCCTGGACGAAGCAGACCGGGTAATCGGCATCGGTTCGCCACGGGCGAGTCTTGAAAGCAATCACCAGCTGCGGGAACTGGTGGGTGCTGACAACTTTTCCACCGGTATCGAGTCCGGGGAACAGGAATGCCTGACGCGCATGGACGCGGTAAATCGCAGTTGCGGTCTGCCCATACCCAGCCTGCGGGAGGTCGAGGACCATGATGCCGTGCTGGTGCTGGGGGAAGATCCCATGGAGAGCGCCGCCCGGCTGGGGCTGGCCATTCGTCAGGCCATCATTGCCCCGCCGGCGGACCAGGCGGCCAAGCTGGGCATTCCGGAGTGGAACGCCGAGGCCCTGAAAACGCTGGCCCAGGATCATCGCCAGCCCTTGTTCATTGCCTATCCGGCGGCCACCGAGTTGGATGGTATTGCCAGGTCGCGGTTGTCGCTGGCGCCCGATGATATTGCCCGTCTGGGCTTTGCCGTGGCCCACGAAATCGACCCGACCGCGCCGGAAGTTCCGGGCTTGGCGCCAGAACTCATTGAACAGGCTCGGGAGATTGCCCGTACCCTCAGAGAAGCGGACCGGCCCCTGGTGGTCAGTGGTGGCGCGTTGGCTTCCCCGGCGATTATCGAGGCGGCCGGCAGTGTTGCCCGCGCCCTGGCCCGGCGGGCCAGCCATGGTGGGCTGGTACTGGTGCGCCGGGAAGTGAACAGCACCGGGCTGTCGCTGATGGGCGGCCAGACGCTGGACTGGGCCATGGATCAGCTGGCCGACGGGCAGGCGGATGCCGTGGTCATCCTGGAGAACGACCTGTACCAGCGCCTGCCCGCCGAGCGGGTGGATGCGGCACTGCAGCAGGCAGACGTGTCGGTTGTGCTGGACCATCAACGCACCCGAACGCTGGAGAAAGCCACCTTTGCCCTGCCGGCGGCCAGCTTTGCCGAGGGCGATGGCACCGTGGTCAGCCTGGAGGGCCGCGCCCAGCGCTTTTTCCAGGTATTTGAGCCGGCTTACATGCGCCCGGAGGCCCGTATTCATGAGAGCTGGCGCTGGTTACACGCACTATCAGCCCGGGGGCAACCGGAGGGCGCCGGTGACATCACCCTGGACCCGGTCACCCGGGCCTGTGCCGAAGCCTGCCCGGCGCTGGCGGGCATTGTCGATGCGGCACCCGATGCCGGCTATCGGATTGAGGGCCTGCGCCTGGCGCGGGAACCCCATCGTTACAGCGGCCGCACCGCCATGCGCGCCAACCAGTCCGTCAGTGAGCCCCGGGCCCCGCAGGACCCGGACACCGCCTTCACGTTTTCCATGGAAGGCTACAGCGGTTACCAGGAGCCCCGTCAGCAGGTGCCCTTTGCCTGGGCACCGGGCTGGAATTCGCCCCAGGCCTGGAACAAGTTCACCGACGAGGTGGGCGGCCACCTGCGAGGCGGCGATCCCGGCGTCCGATTGCTGAAGCCTCAGCCCGGCGTTTATCCGTACGCCGATGAGATCCCACTGGCGAGTGGTTCAGGCTGCCGGGCGGTGATACTGCCCCGCTTGTTTGGCGGCGAGGAAACCTCGGCCCGGGCGGAGCCGATACGTCAGCGCATGGAACGCCCTGCGCTTCACATGGCCATGGCGGACGCCACCCGCTTGGGGGCTGAACTGGGTGGGCTGGTGACGGTCTCTGGTGATAACGGCTGTGTGACCTTGCCCGCCGAGCCGAGTGGCGACTGGCCGGAAGGCCTGGTGGGCATTCCCGCCTGCGCCGCGCCAGAGGCCATGACACGGGTCCCGGTTAAACTGACTGCGGGTCCGGGCTCCACGCCCGAAGGAGCGAGGAAGTCATGAGCTGGCTCGGTCCGGAACTTCAGGCCATTCTCTGGGGCATGTTCCAGGCCCTGGTGATCCTGCTCGGTGCCGTGCTGCTGGGTGCGGTGATGACCATTGTCGAGCGTCGTTTCCTGGGCCTGTGGCAGGACCGTTACGGGCCCAACCGGGTGGGGCCTTTCGGCACCCTGCAACTGGTGGCGGACATGATCAAGATCTTCTTCAAGGAAGACTGGATTCCGCCCTTCGCCGACCGGCCCCTGTTTGTCGCGGCGCCGGTGATTGCCTTCGCCTCCCTGTTGCTGTCGTTCATCATCATTCCCATTACGCCGGGCTGGGGCATCGCTGATCTGCACATCGGGCTGCTGTTTTTCCTGGCCATGGCCGGCATCAACGTCTATTCGGTGTTGCTGGGTGGCTGGGCCAGCGGCAACAAGTACGCGCTGCTGGGGGCCATGCGTTCCTCTGCCCAGACCCTTTCCTACGAGGTCTTCATGGGCCTGTCGCTGATGGGCGTGGTGGCCCTGGCCGGCTCGTTCAACATGCGGGAGATTGTCGCCGCCCAGGAAGGGCTGTGGTTCGTGATTCCCCAGTTTTTCGGCTTCTGCACCTTCCTGATTGCCGGCATCGCGGTCACCCACCGCCACCCCTTTGACCAGCCCGAAGCCGAACAGGAGCTGGCGGACGGCTACCACATTGAATACTCCGGCATGAAGTTCGGGCTCTTTTTCATCGGCGAGTACGTGGGCATGGTGCTGGTCTCGGCCCTGATCGTCACCCTGTTCTTTGGTGGCTGGCACGGTCCCTGGCTGCCGCCGATCCTCTGGTTCGCCATCAAGACCGGTTTCTTCCTGCTGTTGTTCATCCTGCTGCGGGCGTCGCTGCCCCGGCCCCGGTACGACCGGGTGATGAGCTTTGGCTGGAAGGTGTGTCTGCCACTTACCCTGATCAACCTGCTGGCAACCGGCGCGGTGACGTTGCTGCTTGCCCCGCAAGGCTGAGGAGGCATTGGTATGGAGAAGGACAAAGAAAGGGAGCAAGAGAGAGAAAAAGTTCCGTTCATCCGCTCCGTGCTCTGGCTGGTGCCGGCCACCTGGAGCCAGCTACGCACCCTGGGCATGGTGTTCATGCACAGTTTCCGCAAGCGCGAGACGGTGAATTACCCGGAGGAAGAGGTGTACCTGCCGCCACGATACCGGGGCCGCATCGTGCTCACCCGGGATCCGGACGGGGAAGAGCGATGCGTGGCCTGCAACCTGTGTGCGGTGGCCTGCCCGGTGGACTGCATCTCCCTGCAGAAGGGCGAACAGGAGGACGGTCGCTGGTACCCGGAATTTTTCCGGATCAATTTTTCCCGCTGCATTTTCTGCGGCATGTGTGAGGAGGCCTGCCCCACCTCGGCGATCCAGCTGACGCCGGATTTCGAGATGGGCGAGTACGACCGCCAGGAACTGGTCTACGAGAAAGAAGACCTGCTGATCAACGGCCCGGGCAAGGACCACGACTACCATTTCTACAAGGTGGCTGGCATGGCCATCGGCGGTAAGGACAAGGGCGAGGCCCTGAACGAAGAGGCGCCGGTGGACGTTCGTTCCCTGTTGCCCTGATTGTGGCGTGATTGTCGAGAGTGTGGAGGCGAAGACCCATGGAACTGGCATTTTATCTCAGTGCATTGGTGGCGGTACTGGCCACCCTGGGAGTGATCACCGGCCGCCACCCGGTGCACGCGGTGGTGTACCTGATTGTCTCGCTGATTGCCGTGGCACTGGTGTTCTTTGCCCTGGGCGCGCCATTTGCCGGGGCGCTGGAAATCATTGTCTACGCCGGTGCCATCATGGTGCTGTTCGTGTTTGTGGTGATGATGCTCAACCTGGGGCAGGGCCAGGATGCCAGCCTTGGCCACTGGCGCCATCCCCGCTACTGGATTGGGCCGTCCGTCCTGGCCCTGGTCCTTCTGGGGGTGCTGTTGTCGCTGATCACTGGCGGCGACATGGGCAAGAGCATTGATGGTGAATTGCTGACCGCCCGTGCGGTGGCCCTGACCCTGTTCGGCCCCTGGCTGATGGTGGTGGAACTGGCGGGCCTCTTGCTGCTGGGTGCCCTGGTGGCCGCATCCCACGTCGGGCGGCGGTCGAACCCGTTACGGAACAGGAGCAATGGCTGATGGCGGGAATCCCGATGGAACACGGCTTGGTGCTGGCGGCGATCCTGTTCGCCCTGGGGCTTACGGGGCTGATGCTCCGGCGCAACATGCTGTTCGTGCTGATGAGCCTGGAAATCATGCTGAATGCGGCCGCTTTGGCTTTTGTGGTGGGCGCCACGGCGTGGAACCAGCCGGATGGTCAGGCCATGTTCCTGATGGTCATTACCCTGGCAGCCGCCGAGGCGGCGGTGGGGCTGGCGTTGATGATCCAGCTGTTCCAGCGGCTGCGGACCCTCAACCTGGATCTGGCCAACAGGATGCGCGGATGATGGAACTACCGGTTACCCTGTCGTTTGTTCTGCCTCTGATCGGCACCCTGGTGCTGGCGCTCTCCGGTGGTCGCCTGGGGGCGAGGCTGGCGGTTGTGGTGGGTGTCGGCAGTGTCGGGCTGGCGGCGCTGGCCACGCTCTGGGCCATTGTTTTGCACACCGGTGGTGAGCCGCTGAACTACACTCTCTGGACCTGGATGTCCGTGGGCGGCTTCCAGCCCACCATTGGTCTGGCGGTGGACGGCCTGGCCCTGGTGATGATGGCGGTGATTACCGGGGTGGGCTTTTTCATTCATCTGTTTGCCGCCTGGTACATGGCCGGTGAGGCCGGCATCACCCGGTTCTATGCCTGGATGAACCTGTTTGTGTTCAGCATGCTGATCCTGGTGCTGGGGGATAACCTGTTGCTGCTGTTTCTGGGCTGGGAAGGCGTGGGCCTGTGCAGCTATCTGCTGATCGGCTACTACTACCACGACAGCGCCAATGGCCGGGCGGCGTTCAAGGCCTTCCTGGTAACCCGCATTGGCGATGTGTTCCTGGCGCTCGGGTTGTTTCTGGTCTTCCGGGACCTGGGCACCCTGGATATCCAGCAGGTGATGGCAAGGGCCGCGGAGGTCTGGGCGGTGGGTGATCCCACCGCGACCCTGGTGGCCCTACTGGTCCTGGGCGGGGCTCTGGGCAAATCGGCACAGGTGCCACTGCACACCTGGCTGCCCGATGCCATGGCCGGCCCCACGCCCGTCTCGGCGCTGATTCATGCGGCCACCATGGTGACCGCCGGGGTATACCTGATCGCCCGCCTCAACGGGCTCTTCCTGCTGGCGCCGGATGTGCTCTGGCTGGTGGGCCTGGTGGGCGCTGTTTCGCTGTTGCTGGCGGCCTTCGCTGCTCTGGCGCAGACTGACATCAAGCGGGTGCTGGCTTATTCCACCATGAGCCAGATCGGCTACATGTTCCTGGCGCTCGGCGTAGGGGCTTTTGATGCCGCCATTTTTCATCTGGTGACCCACGCCTTCTTCAAGGCGCTGCTGTTCCTCTCGGCGGGGGCGGTGATCACCAGTTGCCACCACGAGCAGGACATGGCCCGGTTGGGCGGATTGCGCAAGCGCCTGCCGGTGGTCTACGCAGCGTTTCTGGTGGGTGGCGCTGCGCTGGTGGCCCTGCCGCTGATCTCCGCCGGTTTCTACAGCAAGGATGAAATCCTCTGGCAGGATATGGCCGCGGACCAGCCAGGATTTCTGCTGGCCGGCTTGCTGGGGGCGCTGGTGACCTGCCTGTACACGGTGCGGCTGATCCTGGGCATCTTCCACGGCGAATACGGCAGTGACAACGCCCGTAACGCCACGCCGGGCACCAATTGGCTGACCCATCACCTGCCTTTGGAGGTGCTGGCGGTGCTATCCACGTTCCTGGGGGCCTGGTTGTACCCGCACCTGGGGTATCTGTTCCCGCCCGCCCCGGGTGAAAGCACGGAAACCGGCCATACCCTGTTGCAGGTGCTGGCAATCGGCACGGTTGTGGTGGGGCTGGCCCTTGCCGGCTGGCTGTTCCTGGCCCGGCGGGAATGGCTGCGGGAACAGGTCAGCCGGGGGCCGGGCGCGTTCCTGTGGTGGCTCTGGAACCGGGCCTGGGGATTCGATGCGGTCTATGACGGATTACTGGTCAAACCCTGGCAGCTGATGGTCCGAATGCTGAGACGGGATTTAATCTACATGACGCTCAATCTGTTGGCCCTGGTGGCCAAGCTGCTCAACCGTGGATTGGTTCGCGCCCAGACGGGGCGGGTGCGCAGCTACGCCACGGCCATGGTCTTTGGCGCGGCAGTGATTCTGCTGGCCCTGGTGATGCTGCCGGGAGGTGTCGGATGATCCTGCTCTGGCTGATCCTGATTCCGTTTCTGGGGGGCATCCTGTGCTGGCAGGCCGACCGCTGGAGTGAACAGGCGCCCCGCTGGATTGCCCTGGCCACCATGCTGTTCGTGCTGGTGATTGCGCTCTGGCTCTGGGTCACCGGCGATTTTGCGCTGCCCGCCGGGGCGTCGCAGAACCACTGGCTGCTGGAGTGGCGGGCAGACTGGATTCCCCGCTTTGGTATTCAGGTGCACCTGGCCATCGATGGCCTGTCCCTGATCCTGATCGCACTCACTGGCTTCCTGGGCGCGCTGGCGGTGCTCTGTTCCTGGCACGAGATCGTCCACCGTATCGGCTTCTTTCACCTGAACCTGTTGTGGATTCTCGGCGGCGTGGTCGGGGTGTTCCTGGCGCTGGACCTGTTCCTGTTTTTCCTGTTCTGGGAAGTGATGCTGGTGCCCATGTATTTCCTGATCGCCCTCTGGGGCCACAGCGGCTCGCCGGGGCAGACCCGGATACGGGCGGCCACCCGCTTCTTTATCTATACCCAGGCCAGCGGCTTGTTGATGCTGGTGGCGATCCTGGCGCTGGTGTTCATTCACTTCGGCAATACCGGCCAGTGGTCGTTCAGCTATGAGGTCCTGCGCCAGACCGAGGTGCCCGAGGCCCTGGCCTACTGGTTGATGCTGGGATTCTTTGTAGCCTTCGCGGTGAAACTGCCGGTGGTGCCTTTCCATGGCTGGCTGCCCGGGGCCCATGCCCAGGCGCCCACGGCGGGCAGTGTGGATCTGGCCGGCATCCTGCTGAAAACCGCCGCCTATGGCATGCTGCGGTTTGCCCTGCCATTGTTTCCAGAACAATCGGCGGCCTTCGCCCCGGTGGCGATGACCCTGGGGCTGGTGAGCATTATCTACGGGGCGGTACTGGCCTGTGGTCAGCAGGACATCAAGCGGCTGATTGCCTACACCAGTATTTCCCATATGGGCTTTGTCCTGATTGCCATCTATTCCGGCTCGGAACTGGCGATCCAGGGGGCGATTGTGCTGATGGTGGCCCACGCTTTTTCCTCGGCCGGCCTGTTCATCCTCAGCGGCCAGCTTTACGAGCGCATTCACACCCGCGACATGCGGTACATGGGTGGTCTGTGGGGCCGGATTCCGGCGTTGCCGGGATTTACCCTGTTTTTTGTCGCGGCGTCCCTGGGCATGCCGGCCACGGCCAACTTTGTTGGTGAGTTCATGATCCTGTTCGGTACCTTCCCGAGTGCGCCGGTGGTGGCGGTGATTGCCAGTATCGGGTTGGTGTTGGCGGCTATCTATTCGCTGATCCTGATGCAACGGGTGCATTTCGGGCCGGTCCACCGGGAGGGCGCGCTGTTTGGCCCGGACGGACGGGAGTATGTGATGATGCTGTCCCTGCTTGCCCTGGTGCTCCTGGTGGGGCTTTATCCGCAACCTCTGCTTGATACCACCGCCACCTTGTCGCAAGCCATCGCGGAGCTGTTTCCTGACGGCGATCTGGCCAGCGTGGCCGGGGAGGTGCGCTGATGCTGACGGCTGCTCACCTGATCACCTTGCTGCCGCTGATCCTGGTGGGGTCAACGGCAGTTATTGCCATGCTGGGAATTGCCTGGCAGCGCCATCATGCCGTGACCGCCCTGGTCTCTGCGGCGGGCCTGGTAGCGGCTCTTGTGACCCTGCCTTTGACCATTCCGGCCGCCAGTTCCCCGCCAATGATGCAGGTGGACGGGCTGGCGGTTATGGCCGGAGCCCTGGTGCTGGTGTCGGCGCTGGTGACGGTGATCCTGAGCCACCACTACCTGACCGGCTACATTGGCCCACGGGAGGAATTCTATCTGCTGATCCTGTGCGCCACGGCCGGTGCGTTGGGTCTGGTGGCCAGCGACCACCTGGCGATGCTGTTCATCAGCCTGGAACTGCTGTCCATGCCCCTGTACGGCATGCTGGCCTACAGTTTCCGCGCCGAGCGTTCGCTGGAGGCGGGCATCAAGTACCTGCTGCTGTCGGCGGCGGCCACCGCTTTCCTGTTGTTCGGCATGGCGCTGATTTACGCCCGTACCGGGGCCCTGGACCTTGGCGGTATTGCTGGCGCCCTGGTTGACGCGCCGGATGCCTGGATGCTGGCCGGTGCCGCCCTTATGATCGTGGGGCTGGGCTTTAAGCTCTCGGTGGTGCCGTTTCACCTGTGGACGCCGGATGTCTACCAGGGTGGCCCGGCCCCCGCCACCATCTTCCTGGCCACGGTCAGTAAACTGGCGGTGTTTGTGGTGCTGCTGCGGCTGGTGATGGCGGCGCCGGTGTTTGCCAGCGAGTGGGTGCAGGGGCTGGTCACGGTTCTGGCCTTGCTGACCATGCTGGGGGGCAACCTGTTGGCCCTGTTCCAGGCCAACCTCAAGCGGCTGCTGGGTTATTCCTCCATTGCCCACTTCGGCTACCTGCTGGTGGCCATCGTGGCCGGCAATGCCCTGGCCATGGAAACCACTGGGGTGTATCTGGTGACCTACCTGGTGACCACGCTGGCGGCGTTCGGGGTGGTGACGCTGGTCTCCAGCCCCTTCGGGGGCGAGGATGCCGACGGGCTGCCACTGTATCGCGGGCTGTTCTGGCGCCGGCCCTACCTGGCGGCGGTGATGACCATCAGTTTCCTGTCGCTGGCCGGCATTCCCCTGACGGCCGGGTTCATTGGCAAGTTTTACGTGATAGCCCTGGGCGTGGCGGATGCGCGCTGGTGGCTGGTGGGTGGTGTGATCGCCGGCAGTGCGATTGGGCTCTATTATTACCTGCGGGTGATGGTGACCCTGTACCTGCCGGAGCCGGGCATGCGGGCCCGGGACGTGTCTAACGACTGGGGCAGTCGCCTGGGCGGCATGACCCTGATTGCCCTGGCGGTGATCATTCTGGTGCTAGGTATCTACCCCACGCCGATGATTGGCTGGGTGCAGCACCTGGCTGGCTGACGTCAGTCAGCTGCCGGAAACTGGCATTGTTCGCCCTCGGCCACCAAATGAATGTCCGCAAACAGGGCACTGGCGCTGCTGCCAGTGTCATCACTGTCGGAGGCGATGGCCAGTTGCAGCGGGCGGTCCGGCGCGGTTTCGAAGAAGCGCTGCAAATCCTCCAGCAGGTTGCGCCGTTCCTTCACCCATTGGCCGGTGTCTTCCATGCCACTGCGCAGTACCAGCATTTGCGCCCGGTCGGTATAGGCATTGGGCATGGTGGTGCCGACCGGATGTTTGTTGTCCCAGACGTAGTTGATGGCCGCATCCGGCAGCTGTTCGCCAAAGAGAGCCCGGCCCGCCGAGAGTTTGATCCGGGTGCCCAGGCTCATGGCGCTGCTGGGCAGGTCGAAGGTCACATACACTCGGGCGGCGTAGTCGTCGCCGGATTTTTTCGTCATGTCTGCCTGCTGCACCGGTTCATCCACCCACCAGCGCCAGCACAGTACCGGGGTTTGCCCGAGATCCGCCTCCAGCGGCCTAGCTAGTAACGCCATGCTGGCCTCGGAGGTGGCTTTGACGGCAGCAACGCCGGCCTGGGTAACGCGCTGGTACTCGGTCGGGGGCAGGCCGTCGAAGGGCACCAACTGCCAGGGTTCCTGCGGCAAGGTGTCGTAGCGGCTGAAATCCCCCAGGGTGACGGTGTCCGGGGCGGCCGTTGCCGAGGTTGCCAGGGTAAGGCCCAGTATCGGGCCAAGCAGTGATGTTGGTCTCATGGCTCGCTCCGTACAAGTTGTGGGTGCGCCTCTTCAAGGTGGTGCAAATCCGTGGGTTCGTCTACATCCGTGAGTAACTCACTTTCCTGCCAGGACCACCCAAGTTGCTCCAGACGTTGGCGTGTCAGCGCGGCGACCTGGTCAGTGCTCCAGGGTATGCCCTGGAAGAACGAGTCGTGAATGCGAGTGAGCCCCAGCAGCGAGTAACCGCCGTCATGGACCGGGCAGAGGCAGGCATCATGGTCGGCCAGCATGCTGGCCATCGTAGCCAGGCGGTCGGCATCCAGGGCCGGGCAGTCGGTGCCGATCAGCATGACCGGTGTGCCGTACGTCAGCCCCCGTCGGGCGGCGGTGGCCATTCGCGAGCCCAGGTCGCCCTCGAACTGTTGGGTCAGGGCCACCCTCTGACCGGAGGTGCCGGAAGCACTCTCCACCAGGGCCTGCCAGTAGGGGGCTTCGGCGTCGGGCGACACGCACAGCTCCACCGGCCCGACTTTGGCCTCGAGGGCCTGTGTGAGGGTGTGCCGCAGCAGGCGATCGGCCAGGTCGGCCGCGCCCCGTGCGCCCAGCGCCGGCATTAACCGGGTTTTGGCAAAGCCCGGTCGGGGCTCCTTGGCAATGATGATGATTCGAACCGGTGTCATCGATAGCGTTCCGCCAGTTGTTCGGCCGGGGTGCCGCGCCAGTAGGCCCAGCGCAGTTGCCACATCAGCCAGATGGTATGCCAACTGCCCCGGGTGTCCCAGCGCCGGCCGGAGGTGGTCACTTTCTCTGGTAGACACACTGGTGGGGTGGTTTGTTTCAGCCGGCGGCTGATTTCCACGTCTTCCATCAGCGGCTGGTCGGGAAAACCGCCAACGGATTCGAAAGCTTCCCGGGTCATGAACAGGGCCTGGTCGCCCGTGGAAATGCCGGTGAGCCGGGAGCGGCGGTTCATGAACCAGGCGATGACCGGCAGCATTTTCGAGCAGCCTTCAATGCGAACATCAAAGCGGCCCCAGGCCAAGCTCTCGTTGCCAAGTGCCGAACGAATCCGTTGGTCTGCCCCGGTTGGCAATCGGGTATCGGCATGCAGGAATAGCAGATGGCACGCCTGGCTGGCCCGGGCACCGGTGTTCATTTGCCGGGCCCGGCCCCTGGGCGCCTGGATGACGGTAAATCCCTGCTCGCGGGCCATGTCGGCGCTGGCATCGTTGCTGCCACCGTCGGCAATGACCACCTCAGCGCCCCGCTGCTGCCAGTATTGGAGGTGGTCGAGCAGACCGGGCAGTGCGCCCGCTTCGTTAAGTATGGGAACGATGATCGCCCAGTTGTTTGGGTCTGAGGCCATGCGCTTTTCCGCAAACAGTGGTATTTGATTCATTACTCTACCATTATTGCCGGAACGACCTATTGGATCACCGCTACTGGATCAACACCGTCAGGGAGCCACCGTTGAAACGACTGGTATTACTGGGTGCGGGACACGCCCATCTGATCGTCCTCCGCGAATTTGCCCAATCACCGCCGCCGGATACCGAACTGGTGGTGATCAGCCCCTCCCGCTGGCAGTACTACTCGGGCATGTTGCCAGGCTGGATCGCGGGCCACTACCGGTTGGAGCAGTGCCGTATTGAAGTGGAGCCCCAGGTGTCGGCCGCTGGCGGTGAGCTGATCCTCGACAGGGCGGTGGCACTGGATGCGGAACACCGGAAAATCCGGCTCGAAGGTGGCCGGCAGGTGGATTATGACTGGCTGTCGATTGATATCGGCTCCGGCTCCAACCTGGCCGACCTGAAGGGCTACGACGACCCGCTGATCAGTGTGAAACCCATCGAGCGCTTCCAGGCCCAGTGGCGGGAGTTCGAGGAACAGTGCCAGACAACCGGCGCCGGTCATCTTGTGGTGGTGGGCGGCGGTGCCGCTGGCGTGGAACTGGCCATGGCCGCCGCCAATGTGGTGCGGCACAACCATGAAGGCGGTGGCCGGGTGTCATTGATTGCCGGTGATGGCGGGCCGCTGCCGGGCTTCAATGGGTTGATGCGCCGGCTGGCGGCCAGGAAGCTGGTGCGGCGCCGGGTGACCGTGATTGAACAGCGGGCCCGTGTGCGGGACGGTAAGCTGGTGTTGGCCGATGGCATCGGGCTGAAGGCCGGGCCGGTGCTTGCGGCCACCGGTGCGGCGGCCGAGCCGTTCCTCACAGATAGTGGCCTGGCGGTGGATGACGAGGGCTTTGTGCGGGTGGACGCCTGCCACCAGAGCCTGTCCCACAACAACGTGTTTGCGGTGGGCGACACCTGCAGCCGGGAGGACGGTGCCCTGAACCGCTCCGGCGTGCACGCGGTGAAGGCCGGGCCCGTCCTGGCCGACAACCTTCGTTCAGCGCTGGGCGGGGGAGCCCTGAAGCCCTTCCGGCCCCGGCGTTATTCCCTGTACCTGCTGGCCTGCGGCGACCAGACCGCCATTGGCAGTTACGGGCCGCTGACCTTTTCCGGGCGCTGGGTCTGGCGCCTGAAAGACCGGATTGACCGGAAGTTTATCGAGGGCTTTTCGGCGCGCTGATCAGTGCAGCTTCAGCCGTGGCTGCATGGCGCGGCTGATCTTGTCCATCAACCAGATGATGCCGGTGCGCACGAATCCGTGCAGGGCCACCTGGTGCATCCGGTACAGCGACACGTAGAACAACCGCGCCACCTTGCCTTCGATGTACATGCTGCGCCCGGACAGGTTGCCCATGAGGTTGCCCACCGTGGTGTAGCGGCTGAAATTGATCAGAGAGCCATGGTCGTTATAGACAAACGGCACGGCAGCTTCGCCCTTCAGCCGGTTACACAGGGTCTTGAACAGAGCATCGGCCTGCTGATGGGCCGCCTGGGCCCGTGGCGGCACCGAGTGTTCGGAATCCGGCTGCGGGCAGGCAGCGCAATCACCAAAGGCGAAAATGTCGGCATCCTGCGTGGTTTGCAGGGTCTGCTCGACCACCAGCTGGTTGCTCCGGTTGGTTTCCAGACCATCCAGACCGGCCAGGAAGGCGGGCGCTTTGATACCGGCGGCCCAGATGGTCATTTCCGAAGGCAGCTCAGTGCCATCCTTCATCACCAGACTATCTTCACGGATTTCACTCACCGGCTGGCCAGTTAACACCTGAATCTTCTGGCGCTGCAATTCCCGCGTGGCTCCGGCAGAGAGTCGGGCTGGTAGCGCGGGAAGGATTCGGTCTGCGGCCTCAATAACGTTAATCGAAATGTCGGAGGGCTGCAGGTGGTTCATGCCGTAAGTGGGCAGTTCCCGGGAGGCCAGCCGCAGTTCCGCCGCCAGTTCCACCCCGGTGGCCCCGGCGCCAATAATGCTAATGTTGAGCTTGTGAGCTTTGCCCTGGTGGGCTTCGTGGTTTTTACGAAGGAAGGCGTTAAGCAGAAGGTTGTGAAAGCGCCGGGCCTGGCGGAGGCTGTCCAGGAACAGGCAATGATCCTGCGCGCCGGGGGTTCCGAAATCATTGGCGGTGCTGCCAACCGCGATCACCAGCGTGTCGTACTGGATCCGCCTTTCCGGCACCACCTCGTGGCCGTCCTCGTCATGGAAAGGGGCAATGACGATTTCCCGGTTGGCCCGGTCCAGGCCGCCCATCCGGCCCAGTTGAAACTCGTAATGATGCTTGCGGGCGTGGGCGCGGTAATTGATTTCGTTGGCGCTTGCGTCCAGGGAGCCGGAGGCGACTTCGTGCAGCAGGGGTTTCCAGACATGGGTCAGGCCGGCGTCGACCAGGGAAATGCGGGCCTTTTTCTTCCGCCCCAGCTTGTTGCCCAGACTGGTGACCAGTTCCAGACCACCGGCACCGCCGCCGACGACCACAATGTGATGAAGATTATCCATAAACACCGATCCCCCTGGGCAAATAAGGCAGTAATGATAGCAAGCTCAGTTTTTCGGGCAATACGTAGAAAGCTGAATCTGCGTAGCCGGTCTGAATCCTCGCCAAACCTTTGCTAATCTGTTTGTAAGTAGCTTTGGTGTCGGGCAAAACCATTTTCCGGCCCGGTACCGTATGTTTAGCGGACTCTTACAACAATCAGTGACGCACAGGAGAAAAAATCGTGAAACTAGAGGTTCAAGGCATTGAGGAAGGCCAGCCGGTTCCCGAGAAATTCGCGTTTGGTGTCTACAGCGAAGAAGACCACATGAATTTCGGGCCCAACCGCAACCCGGAAATGGTCTGGAGCGACGCGCCCGAGGGCACCAAGAGCTTTGTGGTGATGATGTTTGACCCGGATGTGCCCAGCAAGGCCGACGATGTGAACCAGGAAGGCAAGACGGTACCGGCGGACCTGCCCCGGGTGGATTTCTTCCACTGGCTGCTGGTGGACGTACCGGCCGATACCTCCCGGATTCCCGAGGGCGAAGACAGTGACGGCGTGATTCCCAAGGGCAAGGACTCAGGCCCCGGTCCCATTGGTATTCGCGGTGTGAACAACTACACCCAGTTCCTGGCCGGTAACCCCGACATGGAAGGCACCTACGCAGGCTATGACGGCCCCTGCCCGCCCTGGAACGACGAAATCATCCACCATTACCACTACGAAGTGCATGCGCTGGATGTGGAAAGCCTGGGCCTGAGTGGCGAGTTTGATGGCAATGATGTGCGCGAAGCCATGGCCGGTCATGTGCTGGCCAGTGCGCGGGTGACCGGAACCTATACCCTGAATCCGGATCTGCGCTAGGAGCTCTGCCGGGGCTGCAAGCGCGGCCCCGGTCGGTTCACACCGGATTAGTGGCCAGGATTTTCTTCAGAAAGTCTTTAGTCCGGGGGTCCCTGGGATGGTAGAAAATCTCGCCAGGCGGCCCCTGCTCCACAATTCGCCCGCCATCAATAAAGATCACCCGGTCGGCCACATCCCGGGCAAAGGACATCTCGTGGGTCACCACCAGCATGGTCTGGCGCTCTGAGGCCAGCTGTTTCATCAGTCCCAGGACTTCCTCTACCCATTCCGGGTCCAGGGACGACGTGGGTTCATCAAACAGGATCACCTCGGCGCCGGCGGCCATGGCGCGGCCAATGCCGATCCGCTGTTGTTGGCCGCCGGACAGGGAGGCCGGGAACGAGTCCGCTTTGTCACCCAGGCCGATCTGATCCAGGATCTCGCGGGCCCGGCGATAGGCCTTCTCTTTCGGCCATTTATCCACTACCAGCAGCCGCTCGGCGATGTTCTGCAATGCGGTCTTGTTGGCGAACAGGGCGTAGTTCTGGAACACAAACGCAGTACGCCGGCGCATGGAGAGAATGTCGGCCTTGCTGGCGTGGGTCACATCCACTGTCAGGTCGCCCACCGTCATGTTGCCTGCGGTGGGTTGTTCCAGAAAATTGATGCAGCGAAGCAAGGTGGATTTGCCGGTGCCCGAGGGGCCAATGATCACCACGATCTCGCCCTTCTCAATGGTCAGGTCGATGCCATCGAGCACCACCGTCTTCCCAAAATGCTTGCTCAGTGACTCCAGTTTGATCATCGGCTGTACGCTTTGTTCAGGCGAATTTCCAGATAATGCTGCAGCTTGGACAGCAGTTCCACCACGATCCAATAGATAACGGCGGCGACAATGAAGGCTTCAAAATAGAGGAAGCTGCCGGCCGCCTCTTTCTGCGTGGCGCCCATCAGTTCGGTGACCCCCAGGGTGAAAGCCAGGGAGGTGGCCTTGATCATGTCGATGAAGTAGTTCATCAGCGTGGGCAGGGCCACGCGGGTGGCTTGTGGCAGCACGATTCTTCGCATCATCTGGCCGTTGGTCATGCCGATGGAGAGCGCCGCTTCGGTCTGGCTGCGATCAACACCCACAATGGCGGCGCGGATGGATTCGGCCATGTAGGCTGAAAAGTGCATGGTCAGGCCCATGATCGTGGCGGTAATGCCATCAATCACCGTCAGGGCGCTGACCAGCTGCGGCAGGCCGTAATAGAAAAGGAACAACTGCACCAGCAGCGGTGTGCCCCGGAAAAAGGAAATGAACACGATGGCCAGTTGATTCAGCACCGGAATCCGCAGCACCCGTACCACGGCAAACAGGCAGGCCAGAATAAGGGCCAGCACCATGCCGGTACCGGCCAGTTGAAGGGTCAGGGGCAGATACCCGAGCAGGACAGGTATCAGCCCGATCATGTATTCGATGTTCAGCACATCCATCGTTAGTCAGGCCTCGCTAGGCCCTCAGGGCCGGGTGATGTCGGTGCCGAACCACCTCTCGGAAATGGCGGCCAGGGTGCCGTCGTCCCGCAGGGCTGCCAGGGCCTGGTTGACCTGATCACGCAGGGCGCGCCCGGCTTCGGTGTCCCGGAACGGGTAGGCGTTGGTGATCTGGGAGAAGGTGGGGCCGGCGAGCTCCAGGGGCAGCGGCTTTTCCTTGATGACCTGGCTGGCACTGACCCGGTCCATCACGAAGGCATCCACCCGGCCCAGTGCGGTATCACGTTCCAGGTTGCTCTCGTAGGTCTTGATATTAATCTGGTCCGCGTAGGGAAGCTCCTTCAATAGATCCTCGAAATTCGATCCCAGGTTCACCGCCACGGTTTTACCCTTCAGGTCTTCCACGCCCCGAATCTCGGTGTTGCCTTTCTTGGTCACCACCTGGGCGCCGTCATAGACATACGGCTCGCTGAAGATATAGGCCTTTTTCCGTTCCTCGGTGATGGTGATCTGATTGGCAACGGTATCGATCCGGCCCGATTCCAGCATGCCCATGAGGCCGGAGAAATTGGCAGTTTCGAACTGAACCTCCAGGCCCATTTCTTCACCGATCGCCTTCATGACATCCACGTCAAAGCCCTTGAGCTGGTCCTGTTCCACAAAGGTGAAGGGGTAGTACTGGCCGGACATGCCCACCTTCAAGGGTCCCTCCTGGGCCAAAAGGGAAGAACTGGTGAACAGGGCGATGATCAGCCCTGCAGCGATCAATAGCTTTTTCATAAACCCTCCTCTTTTTGAGCGACTTACATGAAGCATAGTTGGGAGGGGCAAATGGGCAACAGAGCATTCGCCGACTCCGCCCCCCACACAAACAGGAGTTCTAATCGATCCACTCGAACTGGCGGTAATCAAACCCCTGCTCCAGCGTGGGCTTGATCACATCAAAATACGGCGAGGCGTCGAAATCCCGGGGTGCAAACAGCGAGTGGTGGCGTGAGCGGAAGGCTTCCTTCCGGCGCCAGTCGCTGTCCGGATCGTATTCCGGGCCATCGACCATGATGGGCAGGATCGGGTAGCGCAGCAGTTGGAAGGCCTCGGCAATGAAGGTGGAGCAGATGGCCCGGGTGGGGTCGCCACTGCCCATTTCCAGTAGTGACCGGCGGTAACGGGACGGCACGGGCGGAGTGGGCCAGAGGTAACGGGCCAGATCCCAGACGTTTTTCAGGTCGTACTGATGACCAAGGCGGCTGATGGAATAGGCCGTGATTCGTTCAATATCGTGTTCGGTCAGCCCAACCGGCCGGCAGATGCGGGTGTGGGTGTGCCGGTAGAACGACAGTGGCAGGGACCGGATGCCTTCTTCCAGATCGGCCTCTATCAACACATGGGGCTCGCCCGTGGGACTTGCTCCCAGGCCAGCGTCCGGGCCAAGGTACAGGGCCGCGTGAGACCAGGTGGATTGGGTCAGGTACTTGATGGCGGTACTGATGCGCGTATTGCCCTCCACCAGCAACACGTCCCCGGGCCTGAGGGTGTTCTGCAGCGCTTCCCAGGTGGAGGTGCGAACCGAGCGCTGGGTAACCTGTTTGGAAAGGTAGGCGGCCAGGTGCCGGGACAGCCAGTTCAGTAGCATGCCAATCCTTAGTCAATTTAAAGCCATACTAGTATCACAGAGCAAAACGCTTTGTAACATTTTGCAGTAACAGCTGTCTGTTGGGCTAATGGCGGTTTAACAGGTTCGAGAAGGTAGGGATATGAATCGAAAGAAACTGATTGTGTTGGGTGTCATTGTTGCCATCGTGGTGGCGTTCCTGGCCCTGGGCGGTCACAACACGCTGACCCTGGACAACCTGCAGGCGCATCAGGCCCAGGTGGCGCAATGGATTGATGACAACCTGTTGTTGGCGGTCACCAGCTACGCCGCACTCTATGTGCTGGTGACTGCTTTGTCCCTGCCGGGCGCCACCATCATGACCCTGGCCGGCGGTGCCTTCTTTGGCAACTTCTATGGTCTGGTTGCTGTGTCCATTGCCTCCACCATCGGCGCGTCCCTGGCGTTCCTGGTGGCCCGTTTTCTGCTGCGGGATACGCTTCGGGCGAAGTACACCGACACCATCGCCAAGATTGACCGGGGTATCGAGAAAGACGGTGCCTTCTACCTGGCCACCCTGCGCCTGGTGCCGGTGTTTCCCTTCTTCCTGATTAACCTGGCCATGGGCCTCACCGGCATGAAACTGCGCACCTACGCCTGGGTCAGTTGGGCAGCCATGCTGCCGGGCACCTTTGTGTACGTGAACGCCGGCACCCAGCTGGGGCAGATCCAGTCCACCTCGGACATTGTCTCGGCGGACTTGCTGCTGTCGTTCGCCCTGCTGGGGCTGTTCCCGCTGATTGCCAAGTTCGTGGTGGGTTTCCTGCGCCGGCGTAAGGTGTATGCCGGCTGGCAGAAGCCGGAGCACTTTGATTACAACCTGCTGGTGATCGGTGGCGGTTCCGCCGGGCTGGTGTCGGCCTACATCGCGGCGGCGGTGAAGGCAAAAGTGGCGCTGATTGAAAAAGACAAAATGGGCGGGGATTGCCTGAACACCGGCTGCGTGCCCTCCAAGGCATTGATTCGCAGCGCCAAAGCGGCAGACACCCTGCGCCACGCCAACCGTTACGGCCTGGAATCGGTGCCGGTGAAAGGCTCGTTCAAAACCATCATGGGGCGGGTTCAGGACGTTATCAGGAAAGTGGAGCCCCACGACTCACCGGAGCGTTACGAGCAACTGGGTGTCGAGTGCATTGCCGGTGAGGCCAGTTTTATCTCGCCCTGGGAGCTTCAGGTGCGCCTTAACGACGGCGGCACCCGGAGATTGACGGCCCGCAGCATCGTGGTGGCCACCGGCGGCAAGCCGGCGGTGCCGCCGATTCCGGGGCTTGAAGACATGCAGCCGCTCACCTCGGAGAATCTGTGGCAACTGGAGGAGCAGCCGAAGCGCCTGCTGGTGATGGGCGGCGGCCCGATCGGCTGCGAGTTGGCCCAGGCCTTTGCCCGGTTGGGCACGGAGGTGATTCAGGTGGAGCGGGGCGACCGCCTGCTGCCCCGCGAGGATGCCGAGGTTTCGGAGCTGGTGCTTAAACAGTTCGAGGCCGATGGTGTGGATTTACGGTTGAATCATGCTGCTGCCGAGTTCCGCATGGAGGACGGCGAGAAAGTGGCCTATTGCGACCACAATGGCGAACAGGTGCCCATTCCCTTTGATCAGGTGCTGGTGGCCGTGGGTCGCGCTGCCAATACCGAGAACCTGGGACTGGACCAAATCGGGGTGGAAACCCTGCCCAACGGCACCGTGCCGGTGGAGGCGGACATGAGCCTGCGCTACCCGAACGTGTTCGCCTGCGGCGATGTCGCCGGGCCTTACCAGTTCACCCACGCCGCTGCCCATCAGGCCTGGTACGCGGCGGTGAATGGGCTGTTTGGCCAGTTCAAGCGCTTCCGGGTGGACTATCGGGTGATGCCCTGGGTGACCTTCACTTCCCCGGAAGTGGCCCGGGTCGGCCTTAGTGAAGCCGAAGCCCGGGAAAAAGGCGTCGACTATGAAATTACTCGCTATGAACTGGATGATCTGGATCGTGCCATTGCGGAAAGCGATACCGCCGGGTTCATCAAGGTGCTCACCCCGCCGGGCAAGGACAAAATCCTGGGCGCCGTGGTGGTGGGTACCCACGGTGGGGAAATCCTGGCGGAGTTTACCCTGGCGATGAAACACGGGCTGGGGCTGAATAAACTGCTGGGCACCATTCACCCCTACCCGACTTGGAACGAGGCGGCCAAGTTTGCTGCCGGCGAGTGGAAAAAAGCCCACGCGCCGGGCATGGTGTTGCGTTTTCTGGAAAAACTCCATGCCTGGCGCCGGGGAGAAGATCGAAACCACCAATCCCTGCGTAAGGAAACAAAAGGCTGAATGTTCGGTGATCGGTTGTAACAATCCGGCAAACGTCGTGTCACAGTCTTACCAGATCGATAATCACAAGGAGCAACCATGCCCCTGACTGAGGCAAGAGCGGAACGCCAAAAGCGCATTCCCGCCGTCGAGGTGCTCGAACCCCGGGCCCGGGACAGTTGGACCCACACCCGCAACGGCGATCCGCGCGGCTACATCGATTCGGATCGGCTCAAGGAGCTGTGGATCCACACCGGCACCGCCTGCAACCTGGCCTGCCCTTTCTGCCTGGAAGGCTCCCATCCCGGCGATGGCCGCATTCCGGGTATGAAGCTCAGCGATGTAAAACCGTTTATCCACGAAGCACTGGACATGGGTGTGGAACAGTTCTCCTTCACCGGTGGCGAGCCGTTCGTGATCCGCGATTTCGTGAACATCCTGGATTACGCCAGCCAGCACCGCCCCTGCTTCGTGCTCACCAACGCCACCGAGCCGCTGCACAAGCGCGAACACCAAGTGCTGCCATTGCTGGACAACCCCTACCCGATCCACTTCCGGGTGAGCCTGGATTTCCCGGACCGCGCCCGGCACGACAAGGACCGGGGCGAAGGCAGTTTCGAACAGGCGCTGGACGGCATCCGCTGGCTGATCAACCAGGGTTTCCAGGTCTCCATCGCCCGCCAGACCGACCCGGATGAAAAGCCCGAGGAAGTGGAAGCGGCTTTCCGGGCCATTTTCCGCGAATGGAAGATTTCCGAGGACCTGTCCTTCACGGCTTTCCCCGATCTGGGCACCCCTGGTTCGGAAGACGGAAGCCCAGAGATCACCGAAACCTGCATGGAGAAGTACCCGACCAAAGAGTCCCGGTCTCATTTCATGTGCACCTACACCCGCATGCTGGTGAAGAAGGGCGATCAGGTTCGGGTGTATGCCTGCACATTGGTGGACGATGACCCGCAGTATGACCTCGGTGGCACCCTGGCGGAAAGCATGGACGAGCGCATTATGCTGCGGCATCACCGGTGTTTTGCCTGTTACCGGTTTGGGGCCAGTTGTTCGGCGCCCTAGCACTGAGCTGGCCTGACAGGACTGGTTGCTTCGTTTGGCGGCCTGCGGGGTGGTGCAAGATTGCCCTTGGAAAAATAACTCGCTGCGCTCAGACATCTTTTTCCGGCGGGAAATCCTGCACCACCCCACAGACCGCGGAAAAGGTCGTGCGATTCGCGCCCTGGATAGTAAGGATATTTGATACCTATGAGCTTTTCGGAAGGGTTTTTGTTTTGGGGATTTCTGCTGGTTTACGGCGTGGTTATGTATGTGTTGTCGCCGAAGAGCCGGAATGCCAATTCCTTCTACAAGGGCGCGGATGACCAGGGCAATCCGGTGGGGCAGTGGTCGCTGACGGCCAGTATTTTTATCAGTTGGATCTTTGCCAAGTCGGTGACCAACGCCGCGAATCTGGGTGCTGCTTATGGTGTAACAGGCGGTCTCGCGTATGCGAGCTATTGGTTATCCATTCCGGTGGCCGGTTACATCATTTATCTGATTCGTACGCAGACCGGGGCCCGGAGTCTGCAGGAATTTCTCACCTCACGGTTCGGCCGGCTGGCCAGCCTGGCCTTTGCGGCCGCGATCCTGATCCGCCTTTACAACGAAGTCTGGAGCAACACCGCCGTGGTGGGCGGGTATTTCGGGTTGCCCGGTGAATGGGAATACTACGCGGCGGCGATGTTGTTTACCGCGTTTACCCTGGCCTACAGTCTGAAGGGCGGGCTGCGCTCGTCGATTTTCACCGATGTGATCCAGGCCTTTGTTTTTGTGTTCTTCGTTGGCGCGGTGCTGTTTCTGGTGGTGCCGGCCAACGATACCTCCGCGTTGCTGAGTAACGGCGAATTCCGGCTGGATGCCGGGTTTGACCTGTTGCTGGTGGCGCTGTTGCAGCTGTTCAGTTACCCCTTCCACGATCCGGTGCTGACCGACCGGGGCTTTGTGAACAAGGAAAAGACCATGCTCAGGAGCTTCGTGGTCGCCGGTCTTCTGGGCTTTGTGGCGGTGTTCATTTTCAGTCTGGTAGGCGTGCATGCCCGCATCAACGGCATTGACGCCATGGGCAACGCGCCGGCGGCCGTGGGTCAGTCCCTTGGGCTGGCGGCGCTGTTCTTCATGAGCGTTGTGATGATGACCTCGGCCGGCTCGACGCTGGATTCCACCTTTACCTCCCTGGCCAAGTCCCTGGCGGTGGACCTGCCCCGGCTGGCGGGCAAGCTGGGTGAGCGGTTGCCCAGTATGCGCGTGGGCGCGGTGGTGATGATTGTGTTTGCCCTGCTGGGCAATCTGCCGATGTTCGCCGGTACTGACATTCTCAAGGCCACCACCATCTCCGGCACCATGGTGATGGGGCTGGCGCCGGTGTTCCTTTTTTATGGCTTGACCCGCTGGTCGCCCTGGAGCTTTCACCTGAGTTTCTGGAGCGGCCTGGCGTTGGGCGTGTTGCTGGCAGCCGGGCTGATTCCCGCCAGTTGGGGCATCGGGGAGGGCAAATACGCCATGCTGCTGGGCGTGAACGCCTGGGGCTTTCTGATCTGTAGCGCCGGTTTCTTCCTGCCGCTGGCCCTGCGCCGGTTGGCGGGGCGGTCCCTGGCGGCTGGTGAGGTTTAGACGTGCCCAAAAACAAACGTGTCATGACAGAGGGCCGCAGTTGCCCGTTGGCATACCGGTACCAGCCGGAGGTGCTTTGCCGTGACCCGGAACCGGTAACCGAAGATGTGCTGTATGTGATTGGCGGGCTGTACGGCAATGTTGAGGCGCTGGATGAAATCGAGCGCATGGCGGCGGAAGAGGAGCGCCAGGGCCGCCGGGTGCGGCTGGTGTTCAACGGCGACTTCAACTGGTTCAACGCCGACGACTCGCTGTTCCGAGAGATCAACCAGCGAGTGCTGAAACATACCGCCAGTCTGGGCAATGTGGAGTACGAACTGGTCATTCCCAGTGACAGCGCAGGCTGCGGTTGCGCCTACCCGGATTTTGTCGATCAAGGCGTGGTCGAGCGTTCGAACCGTATCATGGCACGGCTCCAGGCTACCGCCGAAAATCACGGAGATATTCTCAACCGGCTGGCGACCCTGCCCCGTTATCGCTGCATGATATTTGGAGGCCTAAAGGTTTTGGTGCTCCACGGTGACCCGGAGTCGATGGCCGGTTGGGGGCTGGCGCGAGAATCCTTCTCTGCCGGAAACGAGGATAGGGTGACCAACTGGTTTGCCAGTACCGGGGCCGATGTCATTGCCTGTACCCACACCTGCCTGCCGGTCCTGTGGCGCGGTTCGGTGAAAGGCCAGCCCAAAGCGGTATTGAACAACGGCGCTGCCGGCATGGGGAATCTGGTGGATGACCCTCGTGGGCTGATCACCCGGATTGCGCGCCACCAGCCGCTGGTCACGCCTTTGGCTGATTACAGTATGGCAGGGATGGGGTTTTCCCTGTTGCCTGTGAAGTTTGATCTTGAGGCCTGGTTGGGTCGTTTTGACCAGCTCTGGCCAGCGGGTTCCGAAGCCGCTGTGTCATACCGGCAACGTCTGACGACCGGTACCGCTGTCGCAGCGAATCAACTTGTCTTCCCCGCCTGATGCGTGTCCGGAACCGCGGCTGGCGAACACGTCTATTTTGTCTATCCTTAAAAGTTAAGTAACCGCACTTGGGTGTCGCTGGGTGCGGTCAACTTGAAATATATTTCGTGGTCTATATAATTTCTCACCAACGTTAGGCAGCGAGTTGATCAATATGACATCAGAAGGCTCGAATACGACCGCCATCAAACTTCGCGTTCCCGTGAAAGATGATGGCTACAGACTCTACCAGTTGATTGCGGAATGCCCGCCACTGGACCCCAATTCGATCTACTGCAACCTCCTGCAGTGTAGCCACTTTGCCGAGACCGGCGTGGCCGCGGAGATGGACGACGATCTGGTCGGCTTTATCTCTGGATACATTCCCCCCCAACAGCCTGAAACCGTATTTGTCTGGCAGGTGGCCGTCCACGAGAAAGGACGTGGCCAGGGCCTGGCAAAGCGCATGTTGAAGGAAATCGTGGCCCGTGATGTGTGCAAGAACGTCACACACATGGAAACCACCATTACCGAAGACAATGAGGCTTCCTGGGCATTGTTCCGCTCATTCGCCCGTGACATGGGAGCCGAGCTCACCTACCACGAGCACTTCGAGAAAGAGACCCACTTCGGCGGCGAGCACGACTCCGAGTTCCTGCTGCGCATTGGGCCCTTTACGAAGTCTGTCTGATAGCCCCGGTACACGACTTATCGTGACCAACTGTGAATTGGACTAGCCGGCAGGCCGCCCGAGGTGGGCCTGCCTTCAAGGCTTTAACCAACGCACGGTGGGCTTGCTGCGACACCTATACAGACCCCCGCAAGCTCCCCGCGCATCTACCTCGAACCTAATATGCTAAGAGGCAAGACCATGGAACTTTTCAAGTCGACCGAATCCGAAGTACGTGTATATTCCCGTGCCTTCCCGGTGATCTTTAACCGCGCCAAGAACGCGCACCTGTACACAGAAGATGGCAAGGAATATCTCGATTTTCTGGCCGGCGCTGGCTCCCTGAACTATGGCCACAACAACGACACCCTGAAAAAAGCCCTGCTCGAGTACATCGAGTCTGACGGCGTCAGCCAGGGCCTGGACCTGTTTACCACGGCCAAGCACGACTTCATGGAGTCCTACAAGAAGCACATCCTTGAGCCGCGTGGCCTGAACTACAAGATGCAGTTCACTGGCCCCACCGGTACCAACTGTGTGGAAGCGGCCATGAAGCTGGCCCGTAAAGTTAAGGGTCGGACCAACATCATCTCTTTCTCCAACGGTTTCCACGGCGTGACCACCGGCGCGGTTGCCGCGACCGGTAACGAGCATCACCGTGGCGGCGTTGGCCTGCCGCTGACCGGCGTGGATTTCCTGTTCTACGATGGTTACCTGGGTGAAGACGTAGACACCCTGAAGATCATGGACAAGGTGCTGTCTGACAGCTCCTCTGGTGTGGAACTGCCGGCGGCGGTAATTGTAGAAGCTATTCAGGGTGAAGGTGGTCTGAACGCCGCTCGCGCCGAATGGCTGAAAGGCCTGTCCGAGCTGTGCAAAAAGCACGACATCCTGCTGATCCTGGACGACATCCAGGCCGGTAACGGTCGTACCGGCGAGTTCTTCAGCTTTGAATTTGCCGGTATCAAGCCGGACATCGTTACTGTTTCCAAGTCACTGTCAGGCTATGGCCTGCCAATGGCACTGGTACTGTTCAAGCCGGAGCTGGACGTATGGGCCTCCGGTGAGCACAACGGTACTTTCCGTGGCAACAACATGGCGTTCGTGACCGCGCGCGCTGCTGTTGAAACCTACTGGAAAGACGACGCCTTCGCCAACGAGGTGAAAGCCAAATCCGACGTTCTGGCTGAAGGCCTGCAGGCCATCTGTGACAAGTACCCGAGCGAATTCCGCCTGAAGGGTCGTGGCATGATGCGCGGCATTTCCGCCACTCACGCCGACCTGACTGGCCCGATCACCAAGCGTGCGTTCGAGAAAGGCCTGATCATTGAGACCAGTGGCCCCAACGACGAAGTCATCAAGTGCCTGATGCCCCTGACCACCAGCGAGGACGACCTGCGCCTGGGCACCAAGATTCTCGGTGAGTGTGTCGATGAAATCATGCAGGAAGGCGTCAACGAGGCGTCATAAGACGCCTATACTGTTTGACGGAACATTCATTCTGCACATAGCAAAGGCAACTACATGACTACGGCACAACATACCGTCGAGAAAATCGGCGGTACTTCCATGAGCAACTATGAGGCCGTGCGTGACAACATCATTGTTGGTAATCGCAATAAAGACGACCTCTACCAGCGCATTTTCGTGGTGTCCGCCTACGGTGGTGTGACCGACGAGCTGCTGGAGCACAAGAAAACCGGCGAGCCGGGCGTATACGCCCTGTTCGCCGATGCCGAATCGGACTGGGCCTGGGGTGACGATCTCACCAAGCTGGTCAAGTTCCTGACCGACATCAACGGCAGCCTGTTTGAAGATCCCATGCTCAAACAGCAGGCCGACCAGTTCATCACCGACCGTATCGAAGGGGTTCGGGGCTGTTTGATCGACCTGCAGCGCCTGTGTTCCTACGGTCAGTTTCAGCTGGAAGAACACCTGCTGACCGTCCGCGAAATGCTCGCTGGCATCGGTGAGGCCCACAGTGCCTTCAACACGGCCCTGAAGCTGCAGCAGGAAGGCATCAACGCCCGCTTTGTGGACCTGACCGGCTGGCGCGATGCGGAACTGCTGCCGCTGGATGAAAAGCTTCAGCAGGCGTTCGACAACGTGGACCTGAGCCGCGAACTGCCGATTGTGACCGGCTACGCCCAGTGTAAAGAAGGCCTGATGCGGACCTTCGACCGTGGCTACAGCGAGATGACCTTCAGCCGGGTGGCGGTAATCACCAACGCCCGCGAAGCGATCATCCACAAGGAATATCACCTGAGCTCGGCGGACCCGAAAGTGGTCGGCGAGGACAAGGTGGTGCCCCTGGGTCGCACCAACTACGACATCGCGGACCAGCTGGCCAACCTGGGCATGGAAGCGATTCACCCGCGCGCTGGCAAGGGCCTGCGCCAGAGTGAAATTCCGCTGCGGGTAATGAACACCTTCGAGCCAGAGCATACTGGTACCCTGATCACCAGCGGTTACGTCAGCGAGACACCGCAGGTTGAGATCATTGCCGGCGCCAAGGGCGTGTTCGCCATTGAGGTGTTCGATCAGGACATGCAGGGTGAGCCGGGTTCGGATCGCAAGATCCTGGACGTGCTGACCCGCTTTAAGGTCCGCTTCATGGGCAAGGACACCAATGCCAACACCATTACCCACTATGTGGATACCACGCTCAAGCACGTCAAGCGTGTGGTGAAGGCGCTGGAAGAAGAGTTCCCGAATGGCGAAGTGAGCACTCGTAAGGTGGCTCTGGTTTCCGCCTGCGGCAGTGACATGAAGGTGCCGGGCATCCTGGCCCGTTCCGTGAAAGCGCTGGCCGATGAGGAAATCAGTGTTCTGGCCATCCACCAGTGCATGCGCCAGGTCGACATCCAGTTTGTGATCGACGAAGACGATTACAACAAAGCGATTGTCGCCCTGCACGGCTCGTTGATTGAGCCCCACAATCACGAATACGCGATTGTGGCCGCGTCAGAAACCACCTGATGTGGTGAAAGGTCGCCAGTCCGGGCGTTATGCGCCCGGGCCGGCTTCCCCGCTTTTTTGTGGTTCAGCCGGTATGCACCAGGTAAAACCACGCTCCCGCCGCGATCTGACAGGCCACCACGGTCAACGTCAGTCCCAGTCGTAATTTCAGGTACCAGTTCGGCCAGTAGTGCCGCATCCAGCGCGCGTCCACCCAATAAAGCAGCAGGTACGCCACCGTGTACAGCACGATCTGGTGAGAGGTTTGCAGTAGCAGACCGATGCCCGCCGTTATAAAAAAGGCCTGGCTCAGCAGCATGCAAACCATCGGAGACTGGGGGTAAGTGCGATTCTCCAATTGCAGCGCAATAGGCCAGTACACCCCCGCCATGAACGCCAGTATTCCTGCGCTATAGATATAGAACCACGCCAGAATGGCCACGCTCTTCGAGGGCATCAGGAACAGACCGGCCGCCCCCGCGAGAAACGGCACCAGACCGGCGAGACCAACCAGTATGGCCAATCGGGCAATAACGATCACGACGGTCGCCTCTGTACCTGAATACGCATGGGTTCAATGTCTGCCGGCTCCATGCCCACCATTTCATGATAGGCGGAGGGATGAACCACCTGGGTTTCCAGAATGACGAACGGGGCGAGGGTGTCCTGAACCTGCCAGGCACTGCGGAAAAGCTGTGTTTTGCCCTTGTTGTCGGATAACAGCTGCATGCCCTGGGGTCCATGCAGCCGGGCCATGTATTGTTGTCCCTCCAGTGAAATGATCTCCAGAAGATCGAATACCGGACGCTCAAGATTCCTGAGCTCATCGAGCGTTATGCGCACGTGAAACCTCCCGTTTTTTCAGGTCACTCTTAAGGTCACTCTTAAAAGTGCGTTACCGGGAAATTTACGAGTCAGGCGGTCAACAGGATCATTGCGCCAAAGCGCGGCATTCCTCATGGGCCGGGCAGCACACCAGATGATCATTCACCATGCCGGTGGCCTGCATGAAGGCGTAGACGATGGTGGGGCCGACAAAGTTGAAACCGGCTTTCTTGAGCGCCTTGGACATGGCAACGGATTCCGGTGTGGTCACCGGCACCTCTTCAAAGGCCTGCCAGCGATTCTGGATCGGCTCGCCGCCGACAAAGTCCCAGAGAAAATCCGAGAAGCCAACACCCTGGTCCTGCAGGGCCAGGAACCCACGGGCGTTACGGATGACGGAATGCACCTTCAGTCGGTTGCGCACGATGCCGGGGTCGGCCAGTAGCCGTTCCACGTCCTGATCATCAAACCGGGCAATGCGTTCGGGATCAAAGTTGGCGTAGGCCGCCCGGTAGTTTTCCTGCTTGCGCAGGATGGTGAGCCAGCTCAGGCCCGCCTGTTGGCCATCGAGGCAGAGTTTTTCGAACAGGGCCAGGTCGTCGTATTCCGGTCGGCCCCAGACGGTGTCGTGGTAATGCACGTACAGGGGGTCGTCTCCGCACCAGGGGCATCGCTGGCTCTGTGCCTCGGCCATGGGGTCACTCCGGTTGGTCAAGGTTTGCTGCGGATGGTGCGATGGAACAGGGGCTCCCAATCCGCACTCAATTCTTCAGCCGGTTCCAGGTGGTAGTCATCCGGGGGCGGCTCAAAGAGTGTGATGGACGGCCATCGTTGTGGGTCGTCCGGATCGTCGGTCTGATACACCAGTGTCACCAGAAAACCTTCAACGTAGCAACAGCAGGTGGCCCAGGTCTGCCCTGGCCGGTCGCCGTACAATTCAAAATCCTTGCGGACCTCCAGGGTTTGCAGGTTGCCCGCGATACCTCGACCCGTGGCTTTCAGCCAGGCTTCCTTGAGTGTCCATACCTGCAGGAACAGAAACGGGTCGTCGGCCCGGAACAGCCATTCCTGCTCCACCGGTGAGAACCAGCGGCGGGCAACCCGATGCCACTCGGATTGTCGGCCGCCGGGTTCGATGTCGATGCCCACGGCCTGGCCACTGCTGGCACAGGCCACCAGCCCCTGGCTGTGGCTCAGGGACAGCTGAAGGCCCGGAGGGTTATCCGAAGCCACCGGTCGCCCGCTGACCGGGCGGCACTGGCTCGGAACTTCCCCGCTGACCCGCCCCAGCGCCTGGCGGATGAGCCAACGGCTGGCGAGGAAGTCGTTGGCGCCGACACCTGCGCGCCCTGCCAGGCGCTGGCGTTCACCAGGCAGCAGCCATTCCGGGGTAATGCCGGTGTTTGCCGTCAGCCGGTGGCAGAGCCATACGCGGGGTGGGTGATCAGGGTTGCAGTCGTTGGATGGACCAGGCATCGCCTTTCCTTACATATTCAAAACGGTCGTGCAGGCGACTGGGCCGACCCTGCCAGAATTCGATACGCTCCGGCACCACCCGATAGCCGCCCCAGAACTCAGGCAGCGGCACCTCGCCAGCGCTGAATTTCTGCTTCATTTCGGCCACCTTTTGCTCCAGCAGGCCCCGGGAGGTGATCACCTTGCTTTGTTCGGACACCCAGGCGCCAATCTGGCTGCCCCGGGGGCGGGAGGCGAAGTAGCGCAGTGATTCCGCCTTGCTTACTTTTTCCACGGCACCCTGGATTCGCACCTGGCGGTTCAGGCCAATCCATGGGAACAACAGGGCGGCCTGGGGGTTTTCCTCGATCTCCCGGGCCTTGCGGCTGCCGTAGTTGGTGTAAAACACAAAACCCCGGTCGTCGAAGTATTTCAGCAGCACCGTGCGCAGGTCCGGCAGGCCATCGGCCCCGGTGGTGGCCAGTGACATGGCGTTGGGCTCCAGGATGCCGGCGGTACGGGCATCGTTGAACCAGGTTTCAAACTGGACCACGGGGCTGTTGTTGAGATGTTCGCGATCCAGTCCCTCGCTTTCAAAATCCCGACGCATATCGCCGATGTCCATAACTGGAAGTCTCCGTCAGTGTCTACAGGGAGTGATACGTTGGCGGAGCATATCGGGTTCGCCGGTTTCTGTCAGGTCTGGCTGACAAGTTGCCCAATCGGACGCTATGCTTGCTAACAGGTATCAACTGGCAATATTCGATTGGGAGTGGCCTGTGAGCGAGGAAAAAGCGAAACGGAGTCGCTGGTTACGGAACACACTGGTGGGTGTGGCTGTGCTTCTGGTGCTTTATGCCCTGGCTGGCTTCCTGGTCTTGCCCTGGTGGTTGCAAAAGACCGTGCCCGAGCAGCTGGACCAGACCATGGGCTGGCAGGCCTCGGTGGAAGACATCAGCGTCAACCCCTTTGCCCTGACCCTGGAGGCCCGGGGCTTTGAGGCAGTGGATGGCACCGAAGAACCGGTGGTGAGCTTTGATCGTCTGGCGGTGAATCTCAGTTTCTTCCAGTTACTGACCGGCGTGGTGGGCTTCCAGAACATATATCTGGAGGCGCCGGATGTCCGGGTGGACTTGCTGGAAGATTACTCAGTCAATTTTGCCCGGGACTGGCGTGAAGCGAATCCGCCCGAAGACCAGCCCGAGCCTCCCGCCTCTGGAGAGAGGTCCGAGCCGGTCAAACTTTACTTCGACCAGGTTGCTATTGACGGCGGGAACATCCGGTTCCGGGATTTCACCCAGGGCGAGGTCGCGGAGTTCCAGATCACGCCACTGGATCTCAGTGTCAGTGACCTGGCTACCTGGCCACAGGAGGAAGGCAACAGCCGTTACTCACTCGTTGCCGCTGTGCAGGACCAGAGCATTGAATGGTATGGCACGCTGGAACTGGCGCCCCTGTCTTCCGAGGGGCGTGTGGAGCTGACGGACATCCGTTACGACACCCTCGCCCACTTCCTGGCGCCGGTACTGCCCTGGCAGGTGCGCAGTGGCACCGTGTCCGTTGAATCCCGCTACCGGCTCTTTGCCGGCGATACCCTGAGCCTGGATACCGCGGAAGGCCGACTGATCGCGAACGACGTGGCGATGGCCCTGTCGGGTGATAGCGAGGAGCCATCCCTGAGCCTGGGAAATCTGGAAATTGCAGGGGTCGGGTTTGATCTGACCAATCGCGAGGCGACCGTTGGTATGGTGTCTTTCGGTCAGCTATCGGTGGCGGCCCATCGCAACGCCGGGGGTGAAATTGACTGGCTTGCGTCCCTGCCGGAAACAGAAGCCGACAGCGGGGCAGAGCAGTCCCAGACCTCCACCTCCTCCCCCTTCCGCTGGAGTATCCAGGGCCTGGAGCTGAACAACAGCCGGTTGCAGTGGCAGGATGACGTGCCCCCCACGCCGGCGAATATCGAACTCACTGAGCTGAGCGCTTCGATCGGCGGCCTTTCCCATCGCCTGGACGAGCCGGTGTCCTATCGTCTTGCCTCAAGCCTGGCCAGTGGCGGGCGTGTGTCGGCCAACGGTCAGTTAACGCCCCGACCGTTCAATTTCGAGGCCGCACTATCCGGCTCTGATATTGCCCTGGCGGCCTTTGAGCCCTACGTGCAGATGAACGCCAATCTGGAGGTGGTGGACGGCAGCCTGGGGTTCGATGGCAACCTGGACCTGGATGACCAGACCGATCCGATGACGGGTACGTTTAGCGGCACGGCGGAAGTGGCGGGGCTTAACCTCCGTTTGCCGGATGAGAGCCAGTCATTACTTTCCTGGGAAAGCATGCGACTGGCACCCATTGAGTTCAATGTGAACCCGGCCCGGCTCGAGATTGGCACCGTGGTGTTGGCGCAGCCTGAGGCCAATATCGTGCGCTTGGCGGAAGGGCAGCATAACGTTCAAACCATCGCCAAAACCAACCCGGATTCGGGAGAGTCGGCCAGCGCACCGGAGCCAACCGACACAGGGAGCGACGAGCAACCACCGTTCATTTTCCGAATCGGGGAATTGCAGTTGCAGGAAGCGGCACTGGCTTACACGGATCGAACCCTGGAACCGCCCTTCAACACCACATTTGATGCCTTAAGCGGCTCCATTTCCGGTATCAGTAACGTGCCACCCCAGCAGGGCCAAGTGAACCTGCAAGGGCAACTGGCCGGCGTTGCGCCTGTTGAGTTTACCGGCACCCTGGGTGCTTTGGGCACCGAAGACACCAGTAATCTGAAATTGACGATGCAGAACCTGTCGCTGCCGGTACTGTCGCCCTATTTCGGCCGCTATGTCGGCTATGCCGTGGACAGCGGTAAAATGGAGCTGAATCTTGATTACAGTATTACCGGCACTCAGTTGGATGCTTCCAATACCGTCATTCTGGATCAGATGAAATTAGGCCAGAATGTGGCCAGCGACCAGGCTGTGAACGCGCCAGTGAAACTGGGCCTGGCCCTGCTCACGGATCGCCAGGGAGTGATTGAAGTGGACCTTCCGGTCAGCGGTGACCTGGCGGACCCGCAATTCAGTGTGGGCCAGGTGGTGATGCGTGCGTTTGTGAACCTGCTGGCCAAAGCCGCTGCCTCGCCGTTCACCATGTTGGGTTCCGTGGCCGACCTGGCGGGCTTCAGCAGTGAGGAGTTGGGGCACGTGGCCTTCGAGCCTGGAACGACCGTCATGCCGGAGCAGGAGACCGCCAAACTGTCTGCCCTGGCCAGCGCCCTGCAGGAGCGCCCGGAACTGCTTTTGAATGTTCGTGGCGCCGTGGCACCTGAAGCAGACGGACTGGCACTGCTGAAAGAACGTATGGCGGCCCAGGGTGAAGAGACCAGTGGTGAAGCCTGGGAACAAGCCCGGCAGGCCTATCTGGCCGGAGAGCGGCAGTTGCCGCCCGAAGCCCTGGGCAAGCTGGCCAGCCAGCGGGCCCTGGAAGTGCGCCGGATACTGGAAGACACACACGGTGTCGCCGGTGAGCAGCTGTTCCTGCTGGATGCCTCGCGCCAGGCCGAGTTGACTGACAACGGGCAGGTGATTGTGCCCTTTACCCTGGATGTTCGCTAAGACCGAGGTTTAAACGCTGTATGCCTGCTGCCCCACAACGCCTGGCCAGTCATTTCTTTGCCTATATTTCCCGCCTGCGCTGGATCAAGCGCTGGGGACTGATGCGCAATGCCATCGACGAAAATGTGGCCACCCACTCCTGGGAAGTGGCCACCCTGGCCCATGCCCTGGCACTGATCCACAATCGGCTCTGCGACGGTCAGGTGAACGCCGACCGTATCGCCGCAGCGGCCTTGTACCACGACGCCACGGAGGTGATCACCGGTGATATGCCCACGCCGGTGAAGTACCATTCCCGGGTCATGCGTGAGGCCTTCGGTGACATCGAGCACAAGGCTGAGGCGGAATTGCTGGCGTTGCTGCCCGAAGAGCTGCAGGAGGATTTTTCCCCTTACGTCCGCGAATCCCGGCTGGCGGATAACGAAAAGCAACTGATCAAGGCCGCCGACCGGCTGTCGGCGTGGCTGAAGTGTCGGGCCGAGCTGCGGGCGGGTAACCCGGAGTTCGCGCCGGCTGAGAAACAGATACGGGCTCGGCTGGAGGAAGACGCACTGCCTGAGGTGCTCTACTTCCTGGAGGTCTTCGCGCCCGGCTATGATCAACCGTTGGACAACCTGCTTGGCTGAACGCCGCAACACTATGGAAACAATGGAGTATGTGTGAACTGCTGGCCATGAGTGCCAATACCCCAACCGATCTCTGCTTCAGCTTCACCGGCTTGACCCGGCGAGGCGGCGAAACCGGTCCTCACAAGGATGGCTGGGGCGTGACGTTTTACGAGGGCAAGGGCGTACGCAGCTTCCACGACCCCGACCCCAGCGCCAGCTCCCGCATTGCCGAGGTGGTGCAGACCCATCCCATCAAGAGCGAAGTGGCCATTTGCCATATCCGCCAGGCCAACGTGGGCGACATCTGCCTGGCCAATACGCATCCGTTCATCCGGGAACTCTGGGGGCAATACTGGGTGTTCGCTCATAACGGCCAGCTGTCGGATTTCCAGGCGGAGCCCGGCTTTTACGAGCCGGTGGGCACCACCGACAGCGAGGCCCTGTTCTGCGACATGCTCAATCACCTGCGCCAGCATTGCCATCGGGGCGATCCGGCAGAAACGTTGGTGGAGCACTTGGTGGAATTGGCCAACAACTATGCCCGCAAGGGCGTGTTCAACCTGTTGCTCAGTAACGGTGAGTGGCTCTTTACTTACTGCACCACCAAGATGGCCAGCATCACCCGTCGGGCGCCTTTCGGCCCCGCCCGGCTGAAGGACACCGACGTGACCGTGGATTTTGAGTCGGAAACCACCCCAGACGACATTGTCAGTGTCATCGTGACTGAACCGCTGACCACCGATGAAAAATGGGATATCTACCAACCCGGTGAATGGCGCCTGTGGCGCAAGGGCGAAGTGGTGTTGTCCGGCGGGCGCTGAAACCCATTAAGGTTTTGTTATTGGGGTTGGTTCAGCCTGGAGAGGAGCTTATATAGAACACAGGCCATCCATAACAGAACAGGACATTCCATGATTGAGCGGGCGGACACCCACAGCAAACTTTTCGGTTATCTGCTCTGGATCTTCGGTTTTCTGGGGTCGCACCGGTTTTACTACGGCAAGCCCGTGACCGGAACCATCTGGTTTTTTACCCTCGGGTTGTTCTTCGTCGGCTGGATCGTCGACTTTTTCCTGATCCCGTCCATGGATCGCGAAGCCGACCTACGCTTCAGCGGTGGCGAGACCAGTTACAACATTGCCTGGCTGCTGCTTACCTTTGTGGGCGTGCTGGGGCTGCACCGCATGTACATGGGCAAGTGGATTACCGGGGTGATTTACCTGTGTACCGGTGGCTTGTTGCTGCTGGGCGTGTTGTACGATTTCTGGACCCTCAATGAGCAAGTCTCCATGCGTAACGCTTCAGACAGGGTCTTTTAGACGCCGAAGCATCTGCACCGGCACCCGGTAGCGCTGCCCTTTTAGTGGCTCGGTGCTGTCCACGGTGCAGGTTTTTCTGTTTACCCGGACGATCCGCCCCCGGCGTTGCCGGGCCCCTTCGCCAAAACTGACCCTATCGCCAACCTGCCACTGCCGGGCGTTGTCCTCGGCATTGGGCAGGTCGAAAGGGGTTTCAGAGAGCGCCAGACCTTCCTCCCGGGCGCGGTTTTTCAGGTAGTGTCGGACTTTGTCGGCCTGGCCTTCAGAATACAGGCGGTCCAATAGCGTGTAGAAAGACTGATTGTGCACTGAGCCATAATAACGCTGGCCAGCGGCGTGTTGCAGCAGATGGGCGAACTCGTGACAGCAGGTGTGGGCCAGCAGGTTGAGTGGGCTGACTTCGCCGCCAAAATATTCCAGCCGGTTAATTTCCCTGGTGGATAGCCAGCCCAGAGCGGAATCGGCTGACTGCTTCGCGATGATCATCCGAACGCCATAGGTGATCAGGTGCTGTTTCCGACGTGAATCGAACCGATGGTAGGTCGCCTGACCGGAGCCGACACGGCACTTCAGGTCCGCCTTTGGGCGGCCAGTGCGGGCGGATGGCCAAAGAATGTCGAGGGTGGCCTGGCACATAAGTTGGCCAAGGCGGTGGTGTGACGTGTTCTGCATGCAAGCCTCTGGGTTGGCTTTCTATGGTAACGTCGCCCCAGTGCTTCCTCAACGCAAACTGAACCGCACCGGTAAAGCGTAGGTGAAGCTCTTGCCTCGCATGCTCTCTGGCACCCTGGGCAGGGGCGCGGCCTGGATCAGCATGTCCTGGGCGGCATCGTCGAGCAGGCGGTGGCCGGAACTGTCGCGCAGGCTGTGACGGATCAGTGTGCCGTCACGGCTGAACTCGAAAACCACCACGGGTGTGCCCTGCTGACCCAGGCGGCGGGCGCGACGGGGGTATTCGTAGTGGCGGGCCAGGTGGCGGCTGAGCTTGCTCAGGTAGCTATCCACGTCCGAGGAATTGCCAGCATTCTGCAGTTGCACGGCATTCTGGCTTTCGTCGGCCTCTGCTTCTTCACCGATCGGCTCGTCGGCAGGAGCCTGCTCAGCCGTCGTTTCAGTAACCTCGCTCTGCTCTGGCTGAGGTTCCGGCTCCGGCTCCGGTTCGGGTTCAGGCTCGGGCTCTGGCACGGGTTTGGGTTCCGGCTTGGGTGTCGGTTTTGGCTCTGGCTTTGGTGCGGGGGTCGGCACCGGCTCAGGCTCAGGGGCCCGCTTGCCCGCCAGGCTGATCTTGATGGCCGGTGCGGTATTCACTGCATTGTCGCCGAGTACGGGCAACTTCATGGGCGTCCGTGGCGCCCCCCATACCAGTACCGCCGCGGCCAGGGCAGCGGCCAATAGCAGAAAGAGCACCTTGGGGGTATGGCCGGCCGGTTTCATGATTCCGGCTCCGTCAGCAGCACCACCTCGGTATAGCCTCCCTGCTCCAGTAACCGGAGCAATGTTTCCAGATCGGCCATGGTCAGGCCTTCATCCGCGGCAATCCTGAGGGAGGCGTCTTCGCCAGGCTCGTCGAGCGCCGCCAACAGGGTGTCGGCTTGGTGGTTTTTCCCATCGACCTGCCAACTGCCATCGGCCTTGACCATCAGGTCGGCCTCCGGAGATCTTTGCTTTTCCAGTTGCGCCGTGCCGGGCAGTTCCGGCAGCGGATCATTGGCCAGTTGCCCGGCCACGATGAAGAACATCAACAACAGGAACACCAGGTTGATCAGCGGCAGCAGGGCATCTTCAACACGGTCCAGCAGGCCCTTGCCGGAAGTGCCGGGAGGTGGAACCAGTTCGTTCATGAGTCGCCGGGGTCGCGTTTCCAGTGGGCCTGGATGCCGTTACTTTCCAGGGCGCTTAATGTTTGGGTGAAGTTGGCCAGCCTGGCCTGGGCTGCGGCACGAATGTTGGCTTCGTTGATGCCAGCATTGGCGAGGGCCGGCATGAGCTGGTCCAGGGTGTAATTGTTCTCCTGCCAGCGCACTGTGCCATTGGCATTAATGACCAGTTCCGGCAGCGGCTCGCCAGTAGCGGTGCCGCGACTGTCGGTATTGTTGCCCAACTCCAGGTAGTCCACCGGCAGCAGGCGGGTGGTGAGCATGAAGAACACCAGCAGGATAAACACCACATCAATCAGGGGTGTTATCCGGATGGGCATGGGGCGGCTGGGTCTGGGATCAACCAGTTGCATGGGCGTATCGCGGGCCGTTGCCGAGGGAGTAGTTGCTTGCCTGCTCCTGGGGTTCCTCCTGCGGTGCCGGTGTGGGCTCCACGGTTTCTGCAATCACCTCGGCAGTGGTCAGAGGCGTTACGTTGAACACGCTCACCAGGGCGCTGTTGATGTTCTTGTGAATGCGGCGCAGGCGGAATTCAATCCAGGCCGCCAGGGCTGCAAAAGGAATGGCTACCACCAGGCCAGCAGCGGTGGTCGCCAGTGCCTCATAAATGCCGCCACTGAGCTGGCTGGCATTTGCCCTTCCTTCGGTGGCTGCCATGGCGCTGAACGCTTCCATCATGCCCATGACAGTGCCGAGCAGCCCCAGCAACGGGGCCAGCGCGGCAATGACTTCGATGATTTTCAGTGGCGCTTCGAACGGCTCCAGGGCGTTCTGGGCATCACGTACGGCGGTTTCCCGCACGGCGGCAATGTTGGAGCCTTGTTGGCAGGCGCTCATGGTGTCAGTCAGAAGATGCATCAACGGGTTGGTGCGGCCCAACAGACCGGCTTGCTGCCGGACGTCCCGGGGCCGGGCACTGGCTGGATCCGCCTGCCACTGGTTGAGCAGGTGACGCAATCGGCGGTTGAAGCGTGGCGTATAAAACGTGCCGAACAGCATCAGGTAAAAGAAGGTGACCAGACCGACGGCTGCTAACGCAATGAGCACCATCATCACCGGGCCGCCCATCTCAATCAGTTGAGACAGTGGTCCCGAGGGCAGGAGGGATTCTGACGCCGCGCTTATGGAATTCATGACTCTGCAACACCTGATTATCGAAACGTGATCTAAATAGTAACGATTATCAGTAAAATTACAAGCCGGAAGTTTACTCGCCTGGCTGGTTTAACTCATCAGTCCGGAGGACATGGCCGCCTGCCAGAGCAAGCGCAGTGCCAGCAGGGTCAGGGCAATATTGAACACGAGGCTGAACCAGCGGTTGCTCATGGTTCGGAGCAGGTGCAGGCCGATCCAGGTGCCGGCAAAGCCGCAGGCGATCATGGCGAGAATAAATGGCAGCCAGTCGGAAAAGACAAAACCGGCCACGGTAAATACCAGGGCTTTGGGAGCGTGCTGCAATACCATGGCGGTGGCAAATGTGGCCACGGTGCGGAACCGGTCGGTGTGGATCTGTTTAATAAAAGCAGCGACCAGCGGGCCGGTGGCCCCAACGAACAGGCTGATAAAGCTGGTAAAGGATGAAGCGATAAAGATGCCGGGCTTGCCGAAGGAGGCCTTCGGCAGCTTGGGGCCCCAGCACAGGTAAAGCACAAACAGGGCAATGGTGAGTTGCCACAGGTATTCCGGCAGGTCCACCAGTAGCCAGGCACCCAGCGCCGCACCCACCAATACACCCGGGGCAAAGGCGGCGATAACCTTCCAGTCGATGTGGTGGCGGGTCAGCGTGGCCCGGCCGGCGTTGGAGCCTAGCTGGATCATGCCATGAACGGGGATGATGGCAGCGGGCGGCATCCAGGTGGCCATCAGCACCAGCAAGAGAACACCCCCGCCGGCGCCCAGCGTCGCGGTGATCATGGAGGTAAGGGCTGAGGCCAGTAACAGGAAGATGCCCACGGTCGGGCCGAGGGCATCCGGGAAAAACATCAGGTCCATGGAACTCCCCGGGACAATCACGTAGGCTGCCGAGTTTTCCGGGTTTGGTCCTGAATGTCCATTGGGCAAATGGCGCAGGTGCCAGGGGTTGTGATCCGCGCCGATCAACTCCACGTTTATCTTTCCAGGGGGAACAGGCTATGCTGTGGGTGTGGGAACGCCGTTCCCCACGACCCTGATGGCATCGAGGAGGCGAGCATCTTATGAACCAATCGATGGCAATCGACGATCTGGTATCCGTAGCCCAGGCTGAGGCCATGGGCGAGCTGGATGCCCCGATGATGGCAATAGTCCTCTCTGATGAAGAGAGCTACGATCTGCCCATTAACTCCCTTGAAAGCGATGCCGACAAGGCCCGCTGGGGCCTTATCCTGCGCGCTGCCCGCGAGCACGTGGAAGCCGATGCCGTGGCGGTGCTCTACCCGGCCTGGACCACCATCCGCCGCAAACCGGAGAGCGACCAGCCAACCCAGGCCGCTGAAGCCGAAGTTCAGGAAGACGACTCGGACGATGATGGCGGCCCCATCGATACCCTGTTTGTCCAGCTGCACACCCGTGACCGGATCTACTGGCGTGGATTCGAGCAGATTCGTGATCCCCGGCACCGCCGTATTATCGGCTTTCGCCGCATCAAGGCGCTGTCCACCGATTATGACCGTGACAACGCGCCTTCTGTCACCGCCTGGCTGGACACCCTGTTTGAACCGCTACCGAACGAGGGTGAGGAGACTGAAGTGGATCGGGAACTGACCGATATGCTGGAAGAACCGGAAGTAACGGCTGCGCTGTACCCAAGGCACATGCGCTCCCTGCACTGAGGTATTAACCGGGCCCTGGTGTCAGCGAACGGACATCAGGGTCAGGCACAGCTGGGCATTCTGGATGAAATGGGCAAACGCGTCTTCCTGCTCTTTGGACGGCACGTAGCCGGCAGCCGCGTTATCGGCGTAGAACAGGCCCACCAGCCGGCCCTTGGCCGTCAGTGACCCGACCAGGGCCGGAACCTTCCCCAGCCAGCGGTCATAGGGCACGCCACTGGCCTGCCTGCCGGGTGTGTAAACAGCGCTGATGCCATGGGGGAGCAGCTCACCCAGTGGGCCGGTGCTATCCTTGTTGATGACAAAGTGCTCCCGCCATTTCTCCGTGCCACGACCACCCACTTTGCGCGGTACCAGTTGCTGGCCGCTGCGGTCGGTCATCAGCAGGGCTACCCGCTGCATGCCAATGGCGCGGTGAATGCCCTCGATCACCAGTTGGCAGACTTCGTTGATGTCCGGCTTTTCCGCCAGGGTTTGGGTCAGCTCCCGCAGGATTTCCAGTTGCAGGTCCGAGTCCACCGCCGGCGCCTCCATGGCCTGTTCCGGTGCCTTGTCCTGGTTGCCGGGCATCAGCTCGGTCACTTGCGGAATGCCAAGCGACACGGCGACCCTTGTGGCTTCCTGGGCATTGGCTTTGAGCTGATCCCGGATGGCGGCGGGAGGCGCCCCTACATCCTTGCTCAGGCGTTCCAGGATCTTGTCCATTTCCGCGCCGCTCCAGCCATTCTCGGAGGCGCGGGCCATCTCCACGGTGTTGCGCACCAGGCTGCTGGCCTTGGACGTGGCGGTGCCGGGGGCCACCACCTCCTTGATAAAGGGGCCCAGCGCCCAGGCCTCCACCAGCCCTCGGGTGATTTCCGTAAACGTGGTGTGCAGGACCGCCCGCTGGGCCTCCACGGGAGGCTCCTCCAGGCGAAGGCGCTCTTCCAGTTCGGCGGCCTGTTCCGTGTCGCAGGACCAGAACGCCAGTTCCCCGATGTTCATCAGCAAGGCGCCAATAAAGACCTCTTCAAGCGCCTGCTCCTTGGTGCTTGGCAGCAGGCATCGGGCCTGGACCGCGCCGTGAATTGCTCGGGCCAGACACCGGAGCAGGTGCGGGCGGTCGTTGCGTTTGAGCATTGAGTCGACAATCAGCGAAGAAATTGCCATCGACTTCACCGAATCGAAACCAATCAGGGTGATGGCCCGACTGACCGTGCTTACCTGGGTGCTGGCGCGGTTGTAAAACACCGTATTGGAGAGCCGAAGCACTTGGGAGGTAAGCTGGGCATCGTTCAGGATCACATTGGCCAGCTCATTCACCGTGCTGTTCTGGCTTTCGGTCAGTTCATTGATCTGGCGAAGCGTGTTGGCCAGTACCGGCAGCTCCACTTTGCTCAAATAGGAAACCCACGCCTGGGTGGAGTGCATCCTTTGGGGAGTCGAATCGGATGGTCTGGTCACGGGTCTAGTGCGCCTTGGTGGTGATCGTTGGATGACTTTTATTCTGCTTGGAATATCCGAGTGTAGCCGACACCGATTATCGAGGTCAGTTAGCCGTTAGTGTACGGACAACTACCCAGATATGCATCGGCACGGGCGATTCGGGTTTGAGTGGCAAATAGGCTATAATCGCGCGTTTTAACGGCGCACCTGCAAGGCACTGATCGTGATTGTATTTGACCAGGTACAGAAGTCTTACCAGGTGGGCGGCCGGGCGATCCCCGCGCTGCACCCCACCAGTATGACCATCGACACCGGCGAAGTCTTCGGCATCGTCGGCCACTCCGGCGCGGGCAAATCCACCCTCGTGCGGCTGATCAACCGGCTGGAACCGTCTTCCGGCGGGCGTATTCTGATTGATGACGAAGACATCAACTGCTACAACCCGGCCGAGTTGCGTGCTTTTCGCCGCAAGGTGGGCATGATCTTCCAGCACTTTAACCTGTTGTCCTCGAAAACCGTGGCCGACAATATCGCTTTCCCCATGAAGCTGGCCGGCATCTACTCAAAAAAAGAGATCCGCGAGCGGGTGGAAGAGCTGCTGGCCCGGGTGAGCCTGAGTGACCACGCCAACAAATACCCGACCCAGCTCTCCGGTGGTCAGAAACAGCGCGTTGGCATTGCCCGAGCCCTGGCCTGCCGCCCCACTATTCTTCTGTGCGACGAAGCCACCAGCGCCCTGGACCCGCAAACCACGCAATCGGTGCTGAAATTGCTGGCGGACATTAACAAGGAACTGGGCCTGACCATCGTACTGATCACCCACGAAATGGACGTGGTGCGCCGTGTCTGCGACCGAGTGGCCGTGATGGATGCCGGCGAAGTGGTGGAAATGGGGCCGGTTAGCGAAGTGTTCCTGCATCCCCAGCATCCCACTACCCGGGATTTCGTGTTTGAAAGTGAAAACGTCGACCGGGATGAGCTTCAGGAAGACCTGCAGAAAGCCGAAGGCCGAATCCTGCGTCTGACCTTCAAGGGCGAATCCACCTACAAGCCGCTGCTGGGCAGCGTCGCCCGGGAATCCGGTGTGGATTTCAGCATCCTCTCTGGTCGCATTGACCACATCAAGGACACCCCCTACGGCCAGCTGACCCTGTCGCTGGTGGGCGGTGATCTGGACATTGCCATGCAGGCGCTGGAAGCTGCCGACGTGCACGTGGAGGTGGTACGCTGATGGAAGCTTTACTGACGAATGTAGACTGGACGGAAATCGGCCTGGCCAGTTGGGACACCCTGGTCATGGTGGGCATGTCTCTGTTGTTCAGCGTGTTGATTGGCCTGCCGATTGGCGTGCTGCTGTTCCTGTTCGGCAAACGCCAGCTGCTGGAGCAGCCCGTGGCTTATGCCGTGCTGTCTTTTGTGGTGAACGTGCTGCGTTCCGTGCCGTTTATCATTCTGCTGATTGTGATGATCCCGTTCACCGTCATGTTGATTGGCACCTCACTGGGCGTGGCGGGTGCCATTCCCCCGTTGGTGGCCGGTGGCGCGCCCTTCTTTGCCCGGCTGGTGGAAACCTCCCTGCGGGAAGTGGACCGGGGCATCATCGAAGCCACCCAGGCCATGGGTGCCAACGTTCGCCAGATCATCTTCGGCGCCTTGTTGCCGGAGGCGCTTCCGGGCATTATCGCAGGTATCACGGTTACCGCGATCACGCTGGTGTCCTACGCTGCCATGTCCGGCGTTATCGGCGGTGGCGGCCTGGGTGACCTGGCCATTCGCTTCGGTTACCAGCGCTTTCAGACAGATGTGATGGTCATCACCGTCGCTCTACTGGTAATCTTCGTACAAGTATTGCAAATGGTTGGTGACCGCCTGGTGCTGTACTTCAGCCGGCGTTGATTTCGGAGTGGGCACGGTGTTGCCGGCCTTCTCCAGAAACACGCCTACAAGCACGTCCGTGTGGGCTTGAATCGGGCCATCCCTGGCCCTCAACAGTTTCTGGAGAAGGCCGGCAACACCGTGCATTAACCTTTTTCGAGCCTTCAAAGAATTTCAAACAGGAGCATAATAATGAACTTTAAGAAAACCCTGGTAGCCGTGGCTGCCGCTGCAACTTTCTTTTCTTCCGCAGCCCTGGCGGAAAAACTGTCGGTAGCGGCCACTCCGGTACCACACGCCGAACTGCTGGAATTCGTAAAGCCGGCCCTGGCCGAGCAAGGCGTTGAGCTGGAAGTGAAAGTCTTCACCGACTACGTTCAGCCCAACATCCAGGTGGACCAGAAGCGCCTGGATGCCAACTTCTTCCAGCACCAGCCGTACCTGGATGAATTCAATGAAGGCCGTGGCACCAACCTGGTGACCGTTGCCGGCGTTCATGTCGAGCCGTTTGGCGCCTACTCCAACCGCATCTCCTCCCTGGACGAGCTGGAAGACGGTGCGGTAGTGGCCATCCCCAACGACCCCACCAACGGTGGTCGTGCGCTTCTGCTTCTGCAGAAAGCCGGGCTGATCACCCTGGCAGACGAAAGCAAGATCACCGCCACCCCGCGTGACATTGCCGAAAACCCGAAAGACCTCGACTTCAAGGAACTGGAAGCCGCCACCCTGCCGCGTATCCTCGGCCAGGTGGACCTGGCGCTGATCAACACCAACTACGCGCTGGAAGCCGGTCTGAACCCGACTGAAGACGCGCTGATCATCGAAGGCTCGGATTCACCGTACGTGAACATCCTCGTGGCCCGCCCGGATAACAAGGACAGCGAGGCCATGCAGAAGCTGGCCAACGCCCTGCAGTCCGAGGAAGTGAAGAACTTCATCATGGAAAACTACGAAGGGGCCGTGGTTCCGGCGTTCTAAGCCGGTCCCAGATCCCGGCGGGGTTCGCCCCGCCGCCCATAAAAAAACCGGGCCGCGTGAGCAGCCCGGTTTTTTTATATCTGAAAGGCAGTGGTTAACTCAGTCACCACTCCAGTTGGAAGTCGGGTCCGGCGTCATGCGCAGGTAGGACTTCACCTCTTTGTAGCCTTTCGGGAAGCGCTGCTTGATCTCGTCCTCGTCCTGCAAGGACGGCACGATCACCACATCGCCGCCACGCTCCCAGTTGCCCGGGGTGGCCACCTTGTGTTCATCGGTCAGCTGCAGGGAGTCGATCACCCGCAGTACTTCATTGAAGTTACGGCCGGTGGAAGCCGGGTAGGTGATGATCAGCCGGATCTTCTTGTTCGGATCAATGATGAACAGAGAGCGCACGGTCAGGGTGCTGTCGGCATTCGGGTGAATCATGTCGTACAGCTTGGAAACCTTGCCATCGTGGTCGGCGATGATCGGGAAGTTGACCGCACAACCCTGAGTCTCGTTGATGTCCTTGATCCAGTCCTTGTGGGATTCCACCGGGTCCACGCTCAGGGCAATGGCCTTGACGTTGCGCTTCTCGAACTCGTCTTTCAGCTTCGCGGTCAGACCCAGTTCCGTGGTGCAGACCGGGGTGAAATCCGCCGGGTGGGAGAAGAGTACGCCCCAACCGTCGCCCAGCCAGTCGTGGAAGTGGATGGTGCCCTCGCTGGATTCCTGTTCGAAATCCGGTGCGGTATCGCCTAAGCGCAGACTCATAGTGATTCTCCTTTACCTTGATGGAGGTGCTGAATGTGAAAATCTCTTTTTTGAACCGCTCTTTGTGATATTGGCGCTCCTAGCTCGGAAAACAAGTGCTTACCGGCCAGTAGCCTTTTCTTTATCAAAATACGCCCGACTGAGTTTGAAGACCACCGGGCTCAGCAGCAACAGTGCAATCAGGTTCGGCAGCGCCATCATGGCGTTCAGGGTGTCTGCCACCAGCCAGATGAACCCAAGGTTGACTGTAGCGCCCACCGGAATGGCGATGATCCACACCACCCGATAGGGAACGATGGCCCTGGTGCCGAACAGGAATTCGATACAACGCTCACCGTAGAAGGACCAGCCCAGAATGGTGGTGAAGGCAAAAATGGCCAGGGAAATGGCGACGATGTAATTGCCAAAGCCGGGCAGGCCGGATTCAAACGCCAGCGAGGTGAGTGCCGCTCCTGTTTCGCCTGAGGTCCAGGCACCGGAGGTGATAATCACCAGGCCGGTGATGCTGCACACGATGATGGTGTCGATGAAGGTGCCCAGCATGGCCACCATGCCCTGCTTTACCGGGTCTTTGGTCTGGGCCACGGCGTGCGCGATGGGGGCCGAGCCCAGGCCTGCTTCGTTGGAGAAAATGCCCCGGGCCACACCAAAACGAATGGCGGCCCAGACTGCCGCGCCGGCAAAGCCGCCCTCGGCAGCCGATCCGCTGAACGCGGAGCTGAACACCATGGCAATGGCGGATGGAATCTCGTTGGCATTGATGGCAAGGACGATCAGGCCAATCAAGACGTAGGACACGGCCATGAATGGCACGAGCGCGCTGGCCACCTGGCCGATGCGCCGGATGCCGCCAATCAGCACCATGCCCACCAGCACCATCAGGATCAGGCCAGTGACCCAGTGCGGCAGGCCAAAGTTGGTTTCCAGCACGTCCGCCACGGAGTTTGCCTGTACGGTGTTGCCAATGCCAAAGGCCGCGACGGCGGCAAAAATAGCAAACAGCACACCCAGCCAGGCCCACTTGTTGCCCAGGCCGTTGCGGATGTAATACATGGGCCCGCCAACGTGCTTGCCACGCTCGTCCACCTCACGGAAGCGCACCGCCAGTACCGCTTCGGAATACTTCGTGGCCATGCCCACCAGGGCGGTCAGCCACATCCAGAACAGGGCGCCAGGGCCACCCAGGAATACCGCCGTGGCCACGCCGGCGATGTTGCCCGTGCCCACGGTCGCGGAAAGGGCTGTCATCAGCGCCTGGAAGGGTGGAATTTCGCCCTCGTCTGCTTCTCCACGGGCACGGCCGCTCCACATCAACCGGAAGCCGGCGCCCAGCTTCAGCACGGGCATCAGTTTCAGGCCAATACTCAGGAACAGGCCGACCCCAAGGATCATTACCAGCATGGGCGGACCCCATACCAGGCCGTTGACTGTGCTTACAAAATCGGAAATGGCTTCCATGGAATCTCCCCGGTGTGCCATGGATGGTGATTGATAGCCTAAACTATTGAGTCTAGCGGGAAATACGGTCATGTAAACCGTTAGTGTCCTGTCTGGCAAAGGAATTGCGAGACAGGCATCAGGAGCGGGGTTTTAGGAGCGGAATCCCCAAAGCATGCTGAAGTCCATGGAAGGCATGGTCTCGGGTTCTTCCGGTTCCCGGATCATGTAGTCCATCAGGCTGGTGTCGCGCTCGAAGGTGCCGTTGTAACGGTGGCCCCGGGGATTGAAGATGGCCTGCACAAAAGGTCCGCGGGATTTGTTGGCCCGGCGGGTGACCACGCCCACTTCGTTATTGTCCAGCCGGACCAGCACACCGGGTGGGTAGTAGCCCAACACGTCCAGCAGGGCACGGGGAATGGCCGGACGGAATTTGCCATCGGCCAGGGTGGACACCATTTTCCGGGCTTTGATGATATCCATACGGGTGCGATAGGCCCGCTTGGTGATCATGGCCACGTAGCGCTCGGCCAGGGCCAGGATTTCGGCTTCCGGCAGGATGTCGGAGCCGCTGAGGTTTTCCGGGTAGCCCGAGCCGTCCGAATATTCGTGGTGTTGGGCAATGATCTTGTGCAGAAGCTTGTTGGTGATGCCGGCGGCTTCCAGTGCCCGGATACTGCGGTCCGGGTGCTTTTGAATTACCTCGCGTTGCTCACGGCTGAGAATGATGTTGGAGGAGTTCAGCTTGTCCGCCACCGGGACCAGCGCCAGGTTGGCGCTGAGGGCGGCGGCGGTCAGAATGCGGGTACGTTTGTTGTCCAGCCCGAATTGCCGTGCGATGAACTGGCACAGAATGCCATAGAACAGGATCTGTTCATGGATGTTGGGGTTCACCGAGTACAGGTGCACCAGTGCCAGCGTGGCGTCCGGTGCTTCCACGCAGGTGCGCTCCAGCATCCGGCTCAGGCCCAGCAGGCGCTTTTCCGCCGACTCCTCCCGGGAGGTAATGGCGTTAATGGTGGTTTCCAGGGTGATCAGTAATTCGGCATAGTCCGCGAACGGATTGCGCTTACGGTTGTCCTGGAATTCCTCTTCCTGGGGTAGGTCAATCTTGCGTGGCTTGAAACGTCCCCGCTCGAACAGATGCTCCAGTTGGCTTTCCGTCTGAATCACATAACCCTGGCGCAACAGCACATTACCGTCGGCGTCATAGACGTCCCACGGCAGAGGCCGACCGATAACGAGTGCCCCTGGGGCTATTCTTACGAGTGAAGCCAACGCGTTGTCCTTGGTGCTCAAAACCCTGGATGGTGTCTTGTTTTTAACTTATGGGTAACCGGAGATAATAGTGAAATCCGCCGGCGGTTGCATGTCGGAGTATGTCGTGTTTGCCGATAGAATTGTTAAGAATCGTATCTTGCTAAAGATGAATGTCCAACGTTGGTCTAAGCTTGGGGCAAACAATAAGACTATCGTCCTAAGCGACACATCATGTTATACCGGTTGAAGAACGATTTCCGTTTATCAATTATCACCTTGCTGGGTGTCAGCGCGGTGTTCGGCGTGACGCCTTTTGCGATCCTGCGCTTTATACAGGGCAATTCCGTGGCCTTCGTGGTCGATCTTCTGATCCTCGCTGGCGTGGCGGTGTCGGTGAACCATGCCTGGCAAACCGGCGACACACGCCGGGCCGGCCTTTTGATGGCCTGTGTGGCCAGCTATGGGGCCGTCCTGGTAGGCGTGCTGGTGGGCGATCCCGGGCTGTTCTGGCTCTACCCCTGCCTGGTGACGACCTTCTTTCTGACACACCCCCGGATGGCCCTGGCCATCAACGTATCGGCGGTGCTTCTGATGATGCTGGTGAGCGATGCGTTCCGCAGTCAGGAACAGATGTGGTCATTTGCCGTAGCCGCCGCGGTGGTGACCGCCAGTGCCCATGTCTTTGCCTATCGTAACCGCAGTCAGCGGCGCCGGCTCGAGCACCTGGCCACCATCGACCCACTGACCGGCGTGAAGAATCGCCGCTCCATGGACCAGGAGCTTGATATGGCGGCAGCCGTTGCAGAACGCACCGGCAAACCTCAGACACTGGTATTGCTGGACATCGACCATTTCAAAAGAATCAATGACCAGTACGGGCACGTGTTGGGTGATGACATACTGGTTGACCTGGTCACCCTGATCGACAGCCACACCCGAAAATACGATCAGCTCTTCCGGTTCGGCGGTGAGGAGTTCGTGCTGTTGCTCCCGGACCTTGGCGGCGCAGACCTGGACACCGTGATGACCGAGCTCCAGCGACTCTTGCGTCGGCGCCTGAAATGCCCTGATGGCGCTGTGACCATATCCTACGGCGTGGCCACATTGCAGCCGGGTGAAAGCATGGAAAGCTGGCTGACCCGGGCCGATGATGCCCTCTATCAGGCCAAAGAAGGCGGCCGTGATCGCATCGTGTATGCCGATGGCCCGCCCATCGCTGCCATGCCAGCCAGCGCCTGATTGGGAGGCTCTTTCCTTGCTCTACTTCAGTCTGTTGATGGCTGCATGGCGACGTGGTAGCTAAAAAGCCGCCACCCCAGCAGCAGACTCGCGGAGGTCAGGCCTGCGGTCAGCCCGATCCAGAAGCCGGCCGCGCCCATGGCTGGCGCCAGCCAGTCGGTGAAGGTCAGGGTGTACCCCAGTGGCAACCCAATGCCCCAGAAGGAAAACAGCATGATGAAAAACGGGATGCCGGTGTCCTTGTAGCCCCGCAGGGCGCTGATGCAGGTTACCTGGATCACGTCAGCAATCTGGAACAGCGCGGCGAAGGCCAGCAGGCGAACGGTGACCGCCTGAACCTCGGTATCGCTGGTGTACAGGGCGGCAATTGGCCCGGAGAAGACAAACAGTGACGAGGCGAACACCAGGGCAATACTCGACGCAAGGATCAGCGAACTGCGGGAGATCAGGCGGGCGGTGTCCGGCGCCCGGGCGCCCACGAGGAAGCTGACCCGCAGCGTCAGGGCCATGCCCAGACTAAGGGGCAGCATGAACATCAGCGAGACCACATTCAGGGCGATCTGGTGACCGGCGACCACCACCGGCCCAAGGGGGGCCAGAAACAGGGCAATGACCGCGAACATGCTGGCTTCCACGAAAATGGTAAATCCGATTGGCACGCCGATGCGCAGTATGTATCGAATGCCGCGCCAGCTTGGCTTGGCCCAGTCGGCCAGCAAGTGAAATTGCCGGTAGGTGGCGCTGCGGTTCAGGTACACCAGCATGGCAATGGCCGCCACGCTGTTGGAAATGGTGGTGGCCCAGCCGCAGCCCACGCCACCCATGGCGGGCAGCCCCAGCTTGCCGTAGATGAAGATGTAATTGAGCGGCAGGTTGACCAGCGTACTGAGGACCGAGAAGGCCATGATCACCCGGGTGTGGCCCAGGCCGTCAGTCAGGCCCCGAAGTGCGTTCATCAACAAGAGCGCCGGAATGCCCCAGGCAAAGGCATCCAGGTAGCCCTGGGTAATGCCGGCAGTGTGTGGTTCCAGTTTCAGGATGGCCAGTATCGGGTGAACATTGGTAAGCAGCAGCGCCATGATCACCGTGCCGCCAACGGTGATGTAGATGCCTTGCCAGGTGGCCGGCATGATCTTCTCAAGCGTGCGGGCGCCGTTGTAGCCGGAAATGATGGGCTGCAGGGCGCCCAGCAGGCCCATGAAGAACAGGAACAGCGGCATCCACAGGCTGCTGCCAATACCCACGGCGGCCAGGTCCTCGGCACTGGCGTGACCGGCCATGATGGTGTCGATGGCGCCATTGGCCATTTGCGCCAGTTGCGCGATCAGTATGGGCCCGCCCAGCAGCGACAGGGTTTTCCATTCGGTCAGCGTACGCCGCACCAGGGGCTGGCGGGTTTCCGGTAATGGCTGATGAAGTTCGTCCATGGGGTCACGGCTTGCTGGTAGTGGAGTGAGGCTTAGGTCCGCAGACCGGGCATGATACCTGAAATTCGGTGCTGACGAGCAGTCGGATAGGCTTCTCCAAAACACGCCCGCGAGTACTTCCCTGTAAGGCTTGACTGCAGCCATCCCTGGCTGCAGACAGTTTTGGAAAAGCCTACCCGACCGCTCTTGCTCACAAATGGGATTTATTCATATTGGCTGTGTTTCAGCCCTAAATTGGGTATGGTAGCGGCCGTTTATTGCAGCGCGAGGTCGACATGGCACTACTTGTTCTGGTTACCGTTCTCTGGGCATTTTCCTTCAGCCTGATTGGTGAGTTCCTGGCCGGGCATGTGGACAGCGATTTTGCCGTGCTCAGCCGTGTGTTGCTGGGGGCGCTGGTGTTCCTGCCGTTTACCCGCTGGCGGGGTGTGCCGGGTGGCCTGAAACTGGGCATCCTGGTTACGGGGATGCTGCAATTTGGGATTACCTACCTCTGCCTCTACCGCTCCTTTGGTTACCTCTCCGTGCCGGAGGTGTTGCTGTTCACCATCTTCACGCCGTTGTACGTCACCCTGGTGGACGATGCCCTGGCGGGGCGGTTTTCACCGGTGGCACTGCTGGCGGCGACGATTGCCACCCTGGGGGCCGGCATTATCCGCTACGACGGGCTGAGCGAGGATTTCCTGACGGGGTTCCTGCTGCTGCAAGTGGCCAACTTCACCTTTGCCGCCGGCCAGGTCGGGTACAAGCATGTGATGGCGCACTACACCCTGTCCGTTCCCGGTTACCGTACATTCGGTTATTTCTTTTTCGGCGCCTTGATCATTGCCCTGCCGTCGTTCCTGATTTTTGGTGATGCAGGCAAGCTGCCATCAACGCCCACCCAGTGGGGCATCCTGGCCTGGCTTGGGCTGGCGGCCTCGGGGCTGGGGCTGTACCTGTGGAATCGCGGCGCCTGCGTGGTGGACGCGGGCACCCTGGCGGTCATGAATAATGCGTTGGTGCCGGCGGGGCTGTTGGTGAACCTGTTGATCTGGAACCGGGATGCCGACCTTTTGCGCCTGGCACTGGGTGGTGCGGTGATTGCCTTTTCCCTGTGGGTAAACGCCCGCTTTCATCCTCGGGCCCGGCTGGCGGCGGTTCCGAAATAAACGCCGGGCTAAAGATCTGGATCAGGTGACCGTTACAATACGGTGACACGGCGTAACCTTTTCAACATTTTAATGTTTGCTTGACCAGCGTACGCTACGCCACCTCAAATCCAGTCGTTCCCCTTTATCCTGGCAATACCATGCGCAAGAACCTGCCCGTCACCGAACGCGAGATCCAGATCCCGGAAGGGATGCGTTTGATCAGTACGACCACCCTTAAAGGGGTGATCACCTACTGTAATGATGATTTCGAAACCATCAGCGGCTTTACCCGCGACGAGCTGATTGGGCAGGCCCACAACCTGATTCGCCACCCGGATATGCCCCAGGCGGTGTTTGCCGATATGTGGGAGTACCTGAAGGCCGGCAAGGCCTGGATGGGTGTGGTGAAGAACCGGGCGAAGAACGGGGATCACTACTGGGTCAGTGCCTACGCCACTCCCATCTGGGAAAACGGGGAAATGGTGGGTTACGAGTCGGTTCGGGTGGCCGCCACCCGTGACCAGATCGCCCGGGCCGAACGCCTGTACCGCAAGATCAACGTTGGCCGGCTGACGTCTGCCTGGCGCAACAAGGCGATGTCCACCGGCCGCTCGGGGTGGCCGTTCCTGGTGTCCATGACTATCAGTCTGGGCGCGCTTTGGCTGGATTCACCGGCATTGGCGGCGGGTCTGATTGTGGGCTCAAACGTGCTGGCGTATTGGCTGGTGTTCCACTCCCTTTCAAAGCGACTTCAGGGGCTGCTGGATTTGCGCCCGGATGCCTTCCAGGATCCAATCGTCGCCCGCACTTACAGTGACGAACGGGGGTTGATGTCGCGCCTGGCGCTCTTGTTGGTCAGTGAGCGGGCGCGGATTCGTACGGCCCTGGCCCGGATCGACGACCAGGCCGAACACCTGTTTGATCAGGCCCGGTCTACCCATCGCCACATCACCGAGGGGGCCTCGGCCATATCCCGCCAACGGGCGGAAACCGAGCAGACCGCGTCCGCCATCAATGAAATGACCGCTTCTATCCAGGAGGTGGCGGAATCGGTCACCAGCAATGCCCGGGAGGCCGAACAGGCCAATCGCCTGGCGCACCAGGGCAGTGACCGCAGCGGCGAAGCGTTGGCCGCCATTGAAGAGCTGGTCCAGCGGGTGCACAGCATTGGCGAGTCCGTCAGTCAGTTGGGCGAGTCCACCCGGACAATCGGTGAGGCGGCGGATCTGATTACCGGCATTGCCGACCAGACCAACCTGTTGGCATTGAATGCCGCCATTGAGGCGGCCCGGGCCGGGGAACACGGTCGGGGCTTCTCCGTGGTGGCGGACGAGGTTCGGGCCCTGGCGCAACGGACCCAGCAGTCCACAGAGAAAATCCATGAGGTCGTGGCTGATTTCCGCACGCAAGTGGACACCACCATTGCCGCCGTTCGCAGTGGCGAAGAGCTGGCCGGTAACGGCTTGAGCCGGGTTCGGGAAGCGGCCGATTCCCTGAACACCATCGTCGGATCGGTGGACTCAATCTCCGACAGTTTCATTACCATGTCGGCGGCCTTCGAGCAGCAGGGGCAGGTGTCGGAGGAGATCAATCAGCAGATCGTCAACATCGCCGGCCTCGCGGACCAGAGTGATGATCAGGCCGAATCCGCCCGCCAGAGCAGTGACGAGCTGAGCCAACAGGCCAATGGCCTGAAAGATCTGATTTCCCGATTCATCAGCCGAAATGGTTGAGTCTGAAATGATTTTCAGGCGCTAGTCGAAAAAATCACCAGCCCATCCTCCGCCGGCACTGGAATAGCGGTGCCAGTGCTGGCAGAATCCCGCCCCAACTGCCCGGGTGCCTCTACCCGGCGCATATTCAATTCATGGCTCCCTGGCCAAAAGCACAGGAAGAAAACACATGACTCAGTCCAAACCCGAACCAACTCAAGGTTCCGGGGCGCGGGGACTCTGGTCGTCCAGGCTCGCATTCATTCTGGCGGCAACCGGTTCCGCCGTGGGCCTCGGCAATGTCTGGAAGTTCCCCTACGTTACCGGCGAAAACGGTGGCGGCGCCTTCGTACTGGTGTACCTGATCTGCATTGCCATCATTGGCATTCCCATCATGATGGCGGAAGTCTTCATCGGCCGGAATGGCCGGCACAACCCCATCGCCAGCTTCCGCCTGGTGGCCGAACGCAACCTGGCCAAACCGGCCTGGCGCCTGTCGGCCATCATCGGCATGCTGGCGGCTTTCATCATCCTGTCCTTCTATTCCGTGATTGGCGGTTGGGCGGCCTCGTACATTGGCCATGCCGCCGCAGGGGACTTTACCGGTGGCACGGCTGACTCCGTGGGCAAGATCTTCGGCGATTTGCTGGCCAGCCCGGTGCAGTTGCTGATCTGGCACACGGTCTTCATGGCGCTGGTGATCTGGGTAGTGTCCCGTGGCCTGAAAGGTGGCCTGGAGCGGGCCGTGACTATCCTCATGCCGGCACTGTTCCTGTTGCTGTTGGCCGTGGTTGGCTACGCGACCACCACCGGCCACTTCGGCGAAGCCGTCAGCTTCCTGTTCACCCCGAACTTTGGTGCGTTGACGGTTAAAGGTGTGCTGGTGGCCCTTGGGCATGCGTTCTTCACCCTGAGCCTGGGTATGGCCATCATGATGGCTTACGGCTCCTACCTCGGGAACGACGTGAACATTGGCCGCACGGCCGTCAGCGTCGCCATCATGGACACCGTGGTTGCGTTGCTTGCGGGTCTGGCCATCTTCCCCGTGGTGTTCGCCAATGGCCTGGAAGCCGGTGCCGGCCCCGGTCTGATCTTCCAGACCCTGCCCCTGGCGTTCGGTAACATGCCAATGGGCAGCCTGTTTGGCGCGCTGTTCTTTATTCTGCTGCTGTTTGCGGCCTGGACGTCGGGTATTTCCCTGCTGGAGCCGGTCGTTGAGTGGGTTGAAGAGAAAACCAGCCTTGGCCGTACTGCGAGTGCCTCCCTGGCCGGGGGTGCCTGCTGGGCGCTGGGTATCGTCTCCATCCTGTCCCTGAACGTGTGGTCCGATGTGACGCCGCTGGGTATGTTTGCCGCGTTTGAAGGCAAAACCATCTTTGACCTGTTGGACTACTTCACCGCCAACATCATGCTGCCGCTGTCCGGTCTGCTGACTGCCCTGTTTGTGGGCTGGTGCGTGGCCCGGGAGTCTCTGAAGATGGATTTGGCACTGGATGGCGGTGCGTTCGCCCTGTGGTTCAACCTGATCCGCTATGTGACCCCGGTCGCGGTTGTGATTGTGTTTATTTACAACCTGACCGCCTGATTCCCGATTTTCAGGCAAACAAAAACCCGGCAACGGTTCGTTCCGCTGCCGGGTTTTTTGTGTCTGGAGGGTGAAGGTTTAGATCTTGAATCTGCCCACCTGGGTGCTCAGGCCATCGGCCAACCGGGCAAGCTCCTCGCTGGCGCCGGACACCTGCTCGGTGGAAGCGGCGCTTTGCTCGCCGACATCGCGGATACGGGTCACATTCTGGTTGATGTCTTCCGCCACGGAGGCCTGCTGTTCGGCGGCGGTGGCAATCTGGCTGTTGTACTGTCGGATTTCTTCCACCGCGTCGGCCATCTCCCGAATGGTGCCACCGGCGATCTCGGCCCGCTCCAGGGTCTGCTCACCCAGTTGAATGCTCTCTTCCATGGTGGTCACCGAGCCCTCGGTGCTGGTGACCAGGTTGTTGATCAGGGTCTCGATTTCTTCCGCGGAACTTTGCGTGCGCTGGGCCAGTGAGCGAACCTCATCCGCCACGACCGCAAAGCCTCGGCCCTGTTCGCCGGCGCGGGCGGCTTCGATGGCGGCATTCAATGCCAGCAGGTTGGTCTGCTCAGCCACGGACTTGATCACATCCAGCACGGTGCCGATGTTCTGGGTGTCGCTTTGCAAGCCCCGCAGTTTCTGCATGACCGCGCCAATATGACCGTTGAGGTCGGTGACAAACTGCAGCGCCTCCTTGCCGGCGGCATCGCCCTCATTGGATTTCTGGCTGGCGTGTTGGGCGGCGTTGAAGGCCGATTCCGCACTCTTCGCCACATCGTTCACCGTCGCCACCATTTCGTTCATGGCGGTGGCGACCTGGTCGGTCTGGCTCTGTTGGTCGTTCACGCCCTCACGGGTTTCCCGGGTGACTGCCGACAGCTCTTCCGAGGAGGATGCGATGCTGGTAGAGCCATCGTCGATTTCCTTGATCAGCTCCCGCAGGTTGGTGACCATGGTGCCGAAGGCGGCCAGCAGATTGCCAAATTCATCGCCACGGTTGCTGTCGATCTGCACCGTCAGGTCTCCGGAGGCAACGCGGTTGGCCACCTCCACAGTCTGGTTGATGGGGGTGGTGATCGTGCGGATCATGAACCAGGCAACCAGAGTGCCCGCCACCACCGCCGCCACGGCAATGGCGATCAGCTCAATGATGGCATAGTTGTATTGTTCTTCCATGCTCGAGACCTGGATTTCCTGCAACTCGACCGCCTTGTCGACCATGCCCCGGGCGGTATCCCTGAGAGCCTCCTCCGAAGCCGAGACCGCCGCTGGTCGGCTTTCCAGGTTGCGGGCCAGTTCGTCCAGCTGCCTTTTGTAAATCGGAGCCTGCTTGGCGATAAAGTCAATGCGGGCGTCATTCTCCGCCGAGGCCAGTACCTTCTTGAGAGGCAAAAGGGTCTCGACGGCGTTATCCACCAGCTTCTCGGCGTTCTGGCGATATTGGATGTCGCCGCGTAACTGGAAATTCTTCTCCTCGGTGCGGGCATCCAGCAGGTAGGATTCTGCGGAAGAGGCTCCGGCAACGATCAGGGATCGTTGGTTGTAGGAGTCGAGGGTGGTAACACCGATAACGGCAACCAAAACGGTCATCAGGACCAGCAGGGAGAAACTGACGCCAAGTTTTTTGCCAACCGACACGTTATTCAGTTTGGCCAGAGACATGGGAATGTCCTTTATTTCGGAAATGGAGGAGCTTTTAGATGTATTCGCTAAGTTTTACGGACAATTTTCCAGGGTCTTGAGGGAAAGTTTTGGGGGCTTGACGGATATCAATGATTAATAAGCAAAAATATTTTTGCCGGATTGCGCTTAAACCTTCCCGCCCAGCAGAATGCGCACGGCGGTACAAGCGTCTTCCAGCTCGTCTTCCCGGGGCTCGTGCCCGCCAATCAGGTCGCTGTACACGCAGGATTCGGCAATGCGGATCATGAAGTAGGACAGGCTTTGAATGTTCATTGGCGGGCTGAGATGGCCGGCGCGCACTTCGTCCTTGAGCAGGCGGGTGTTCAGCTCCACGGTGCGGGTGTGCAGGGTGGAGTGGGAGGAGGTGAGCATCTTCAACGCGTATTCCGGGTCCTGGTGCAGGAACTTGCGCAGGGGCTTGAAGTGCAGGGCGGTGGTGTTGATGTACCGGTACACACCAACGATGTAATCAATGCCCTCGCCGGGCGTGTTCGCCCGGGCTTCCTTGTACAGCGGCTCGTACAGTGACCAGAGGATTTCGGCAATCAGCAGGTCGCGGTTGCCCACCCAGCGGAACAGCGTGGCGCGGCCGATATTGAGGTCATCGGCGAGGGCAGCCAGACTGATCTTTTCGCCTTTAAGCCACAGTTTGCGGGCGCGGCGGAAGGCATCCAGGGGCGTTGTCTTGGTGTGTTGTGGGGGCACTGACATCTCTGTTTGGAATTTGCGGGTATTCTATCCGGATGGGGTGAGTATGGGCAAAACAGCTTCACACCCACAGATCCCCCACCGGCGTATCCGGCCCAAAATGATGCCAGACCTGTGCCTGCAGCAACTCCGCCGTGGCGATGGCGTCGATCAGGGCATTATGGCCGGCATAGTGTGGCAAGCCGTAGCGCAGGCGGCTGTCGGCCAGTCGGATCGAGACCGGCCTCTTGCCCATCATCCGTTGCAGGCGGCCGGGGTTTCGATCGGGGTGAAGGTGTGCCTCAATCGCCATGGTGTCCAGAACCGGAAAGCGCAGTTCTTCCTTGAGGCGCCACTGCAAGGCCTTGTTCAGGAAGGGGCGTTCGATGTTGCGGTAGTGCACCACTGGAATTCGACCGTTGAGATGTTCAAACAGCGTGTCCAGCACTTCCGAAAGATCCGGGGCCTCATCAATGTCGCTGTGGGTGATGCCATGGATGGTGATGGATGTCTGCTCCAGGGGTTCGTGGGGGCGCACCACCTGGTGCCAGGCCTTGCCAAGCTGTATGCCTTCGAGGGTGAAGGGCACCAGGCCTATGCTGACGATGGAGTTCTGATCGGCGTCCAGCCCCGTGGTTTCGAAATCCAGGGCCAACAACGGCACTTCCCGGATGGGGGTGTCCGGGCTTGGGCAGCCGGCCTCGTAAAACGAGCGGACGCGGGGATCGCGGGCTTGCTTCGCCAGCTCCCGGTAGCGTTCAGGCCAGTTGGCCTTGGTGGTTTCTGGCATCACCGCGCACTCCCCGCGTTGTAGCGGAACCGCAGGAACTTCTGGGCATTGCTGACGATCTGGAAAGCGTCTTTCAGGTGGCTTCGCTCAAACGGGGACAGATCTTCCGGCCGCACGTTGTTGTCTGGCTCCCGGCCTTCCTCGATGGCCAGTGCCTGGTGGCGAATGCGAACGATGGAGATGAATTCCAGGGCATCGCGCAGGTTACCGGCATCGTCTTCCAGCATCAGGCTGGTTTGGGCGATGTCCCGCAGTCGTTCAAAGGAGTTCTGGGAGCGGGAGCCGCAGGCCAGGGCATGTACGCGGATCAGGTCCGAGACCGGGGCTGTGCCCCGGCGTTTGAGATTGAAGCTCTTCTGGTGCTTGCCATCCTCTTCCAGAACAAAGGTGCGGAAGAAACCCAGGGGTGGCGTTCGATTCAGGGCATTGCGGGCCAGGAAGGTGAGGAAGCGCTGACTGCCGCTGGCTTTGCGCACGATCAGTGTTTTGAGTTCTTCGGCAAAGCGGGTTTCCCCGTGGATACCGTCGAGGTCGAAGAAGATGTTGCTGTTAAGCAGGGCCTCGGCCTTCGGGTTTTCGATCCAGTCCGTGAAATACTGCTTCCAGACCCGTAACGGCTGTCGCCATTTCACGTTGGTGGCCATGATGTCGCCGGTGCAGTAACTGTAACCACATTCAGCCAGGCCGTCGCTGACGAATTTGGCCAGCGCCTGGAAGTACTCATCGTGCTCTTCTGGGACAAAGCTGTCATCCAGCACCAGGGCATTGTCCTGGTCGGTGACCACCAGTTGCTCATCCCGCGCCATGGAGCCCAGCGCCATGAAGCAGTAGGGCACCGGTGGTGGGCCCAGCTTTTCCTCCGCCAGTTCCAGCAGCCGCTGGCTGAAGCCGCGGCCGATGCCCGCCATGGCGCTGCCAATCATGTGGGAGTTGGCATCCTCGTTCACCAGGCGCACGAAACTGTCGCGGATATCCAGGCTGAGCTTTTTCAATCCTTTGACATCCTGCTGATGGTAGATGTTGCTGACCAGGTACAGGCTGCTCTGGCTTTCGTATTTCACGATGTCCGACAGTGCCACCACGCCCCGGATTTCCTCGCCTTCCATCACCGGCAGGTGGTGCACGTTGTTGTGCAGCATGGTGAGCATGGCTTCAAAGATATAGCTGCGGGCGCTGATGGTGATCAGGTCTTCGGACATGATGTCGCTGATCGGGGTTTCCGAGGCCAGGGCGTTGGTTACGGCACGGGTTCGCAGGTCCCGGTCGGTGATGATGCCTTTCAGGCGATGTTGGTTCTCGGCGTCGTCCACCAGCAACAAGGCAGAAACCCCGTGATCTGTCATGATCCGGGCCGCTTCCTGCAGACGGACGGTGGCCGGCGCACAGACCGGTTGGCGAGAGATCAGCCGGGTTACCTTGGCGGTCATCAACTCGTTGGATTTGGCTTGACGGGAGACGGCGGAACGCAGCCGGCTACGGTCTTCCACTTCTACGAAATCGGCGAAGTTCTCGTCGTTTTCCCACAAGTACTGGAAAATCTCGAATGGAATCTTGTAGACGAGTGTGTCTTCCAGTGCCTTGGCGGGGAAGCGCACCTGCTGGTTGCGCAGCAGCCCGAACTGGCCAAAAATCTCACCTTCGCTGACCCGGTTGTACAGTTCGCCCGAGCGCCGGTAAATCTCCACGGCGCCGCTGCGCACGTAATGCAACCAGTGGTTTTGCTGCTTGAGTTCCAGGATGTTGGTGCCGGCCCGGTAGTAGGCTACTTCAATACTGCCGACAATACGTTCAAGCATCTCTTCCGGCATTTCATCGAAGGGTGAGTATTGGGCAATGTGATTGCGAATGTCGAGCAGTTCTGCCTGCATGGGCTCTCCGTGATGGTCGCCGTAGTCCCTGATTTTGGGGTCGTTGTTGTCTTTGGCCAAACTATAGCAGCTGTCGGTTTTCATGGTGTACCTTTGCAGCCTTGGGGCAGCTTTGGCATAGGTGGGAGTTTGGAAGAATGGTCAATAAGTTACTGGTGACAGGAGGGATTCGCTCCGGCAAGACAGCCTTGGCCGAACAGCGGGCCCAACAGGCGGGTGACGCCGTGGTGTACGTGGCCACCGCAACCGCCGGTGATGACGAAATGGCCCGTCGAATTGAGCGCCACCGCCGCCAGCGGCCGGACGACTGGGGGCTGGTGGAAGAGCCCATGTGCCTGGGTGAAGTGCTGGCGGATTTTCGCAAGCAGCCCTGTGAGCCGCCGCTGCTGCTGATCGACTGTATGAGTCTGTGGATGAGCAACCTGCTGTTGGCCGGGGGTGAACGCTTCGCCGAGGAGCGCGAATGCTTTCTTGAGGAAGTGAAGGCTTACCCGGGTTCCCTGGTGGTGGTGACCAACGAAGTGGGGCTGGGGACGATCGGGATGAACGCTCTTACCCGTCGGTTTGCCGACGAGCTGGGCTGGATGAACCAGGCGCTGGCCGAGCGCTGCGATGAGGTGGTGATGTCTGTGGCGGGGCTGCCACTGACGCTCAAGGGTTCGGCGCGGGGGTGAGGCTGAGCATGCTGCGGAAGGTGCCAAACTCAGACTGATCCACGCGGATACGGGTGCGGCAGCCATAGGGCACGGCCAGGCCGGTAAAGGATTTTTCCAAGGGAATGCCCAGGATGTCGGCCAGCACCATGCGGATAACTCCGCCGTGGCAGACCACCAGTACTTTTTGTCCGGCCAGGTGCTCCTGCCAGTGGTTAAAGCTGTCTGTTACCCGCTGGTGAAAGTCAGTTACCGGCTCGCCTCCCGGTGGAATGTGGTGAATGGCGTCCCGCCAGAATTTGTCCAGTTGGTCGCCATAGCGCTGTTGAACCTGTTCGGCGGTCAATCCTTCCCATTCGCCAAAACCGATTTCCCGCAGGTTGTCGGCAATATGCAGCGGAATTTGGCGTTCTTCGGCGAGCTTTTCCGCAAAACGCCTGCACCGGGCCATGGGGGAGCTGACAACGACCTCCCAATGGTCCTCTTCGGTCACCGCCGCCTGCATCTGCTGCCAGCCCTTGGTGCTTAGCGGGTCATCCTTGCTGCCCCGGAACATGGGGCCGCCTTCGGGTTCGCCGTGGCGGATCAGGTCAATGACGGTGGTGGTGTTCATTCAGGCTCCGGGTTTGTCGCTGACGCCGGCATCGGCAAAGGTCGCCATTTGATTATGCAGGGCGCAGGCCGTGCGCAACAGGGGGACGGCGACGGCGGCACCGCTGCCCTCGCCCAGGCGCATGCCCAGATTCAGCAGTGGTTGAGCGTCCAGTGCTTTCAGTACCGATTGGTGACCCGGTTCCGCCGACTGGTGGCTGAATAGCAGCCAGTCACGAACGCCGGGCTGGATGCGGGTGGCCACCAGGGCCGCCACTGAGACAATGAAGCCATCCACCAGTACCGGCACCCCGCGTGCGGCACAGCCCAGGGTTGCGCCGGCCAGGGCGGCAATTTCAAAGCCGCCGAGAGACGCCAGTACCGCCAGCGGATCGCGGTTGTCGCCATGGCGGTCCAGGGCGGTTTGCACCACCCGTGCCTTGTGGCTGACGCCCTGGGCGTCCAGGCCGGTTCCGGGCCCGACGAGGTCCTGCGGCCGGTGGCCCAGCAGTGCACAGGCCAGTGCCGCCGCGCTGGTGGTGTTGCCGATGCCCATGTCGCCACCTACGAACAGTTGGGCGCGGTTGTCAGCGGCGCGCTGCGAGGCATGATCTCCGGCATTCAATGCGCTTTGCAGCTGATCGTCGGTTAAAGCGTCTTTTTGTGCAAGGTTTTCGGTAGATGGGGCGATAACCTGATGCAGCACATCGGGCAGTTCCGGCACCTCGCCCACGGTCCCCAGGTTGATGACTTCCAGCTCGGCGCCCAGTTCCCGGGCCATCACGCTGATGGCCGCGCCCCCGCCGGCGAAATTGGCAATCATCTGGGCGGTGACGGCTTGCGGAAAAGCGGAAATGCCTTCCTCGCAGACCCCGTGATCACCGGCGAACACGGAAATGTGCACCCGCTCCAGGGTTGGCGTGTCACAACCTTGCAGCGCGGCAAGTTCAACCGCCACCCGTTCCAGGTCACCCAGTGATCCAGGGGGCTTGGTGAGTACTTGCTGGCGGTCCCTGGCACGCTCGCCGTGGAGCGCACTCGGTTTGGGGGGCGGCTGTGTGCAGCTGCTGGGCAGTGGCATGGTCATTTCCTGGTGGCTGACAAAGCCAAAGATGCTCCTCCGGAGCGGTTTTGGTGTCAAGTTGCGCCGGGTGTCCGGTAGACTTCGCCCACTTCATTCAAGGAGCGTGGATAGTGGAAAACTGGGCCGTGCCGGTGATCGTCAGTATCGCGGCTGTCCTTCTCGATCATTTAGTCGGTGAACCGCGCCGCTGGCACCCCTTGGTGGGCTTCGGCAACCTGGTGGTGCGGATGGAACGCTTACTGAACCGCCGGCCGGACCAGCCTGCCCGTTCATTCTGGGCTGGTTGGCTCGGCGTGTTGATCCTTTGCGTCCCGCTTGTCGGCCTGGCGCTGGCGGCGGAGCTGTGGCTGGAAGGTTGGCCGCTGCTCGTTGTCCAAACGTCCGGGGTGGCACTGGCGGTGTCTCTCCGGGGCCTGGCTGAACACGGTCGGGCGGTTGGCGAGCCCCTGGCGCGCGGCGATATGGACGAAGCCCGCCGGCGGGTGGGCTACATCGTCAGTCGCGATGCGGCGGCGTTGGATGAGCAGGGCGTGGCTGCGGCGGCGTCTGAATCCATGCTGGAGAATGGTGCGGATGCCGTCTTTGCCAGCCTGTTCTGGTTTCTGGTCGCCGGCCTTCCGGGCGTGGTGTTGCATCGGCTGGTGAACACCCTGGATGCCATGTGGGGCTATCGCAACGCCCGGTTCCAGTACTTCGGTCGTTGTGCCGCCCGCCTGGATGACCTGATGAACTGGATTCCGGCCAGGCTGACTGCCCTGACCTACGCACTGCTGGGAAACACACGGCTGGCATTGCGTTGCTGGCGGCGTCAGGCGCCCGCTTGGGACAGCCCCAACGCCGGGCCGGTGATGGCGGCAGGGGCCGGTGCCCTGGAAGTAATCCTGGGTGGGCCAGCCCCCTATGCGTCGGGGGTAAAACAGCGCCCCGTTCTGGGTGACGGCGGGCAGCCGGGTCCGGGCACGGTGGAGCAGGCTATCCGTTTGGTCCAGCGGGGTGTCGCCCTGTGGTTTATTACTTTGATCCTGGCAGGATTGTTGGGGTGGCTGCTTTTCTGATGAGACGATGCCGATGAACGAGAAAGCGTTAGTTGAGCCGGTACCGGAGCATGGCGGTCGACTCCGGCAGGCCGCCAGGCAATGGGGCATCCCCGAGAGCCAGTGGCTGGATCTGTCCACCGGCATCAACCCGAATTCCTGGCCCATCCCGGAGATTCCGGCCCCGGTCTGGCAGCGATTGCCGGAGGACGATGACGGCCTGCCCGAGCTGATCCGTCAATGGGTCGAAGCCCCGGCAGGAGCCGCGTGCCTGCCGGTGCCGGGGAGCCAGGCAGCCATTCAGGCCTTGCCACAGCTCTATGCTCCCTGCCATGTCGGTATCCCGGTACCCGGGTATCGGGAACACGGCTATTGGTGGCAACGGGCCGGCCATACCGTGGTCCCCGTATCGCTGGAATCGGTTCCGGAAAGTGACGAGTGGCTGGCCGCGCTGGACGTCCTGGTGTGGATTCATCCCAACAACCCCACCGGCCTGGCCCTGCCGGCCGGCCAGCTGCGGGAATGGCATCGGAATTTGCAGGCCCGTGGCGGTACGCTGGTGGTGGACGAAGCATTTGTCACCCCAGGGGCTGACAGTCTCGCTATGAGTGCGGGTGTGAGCGGGCTGGTGGTATTGCGCTCGCTGGGCAAGTTTTTCGGGCTGGCGGGGGTTCGGGCCGGCGTGGTGATTGGTGATGGCTCAGTGATTACGGCTTTGGCGCAACGACTGGGTCCCTGGGCAATGAGTGGTCCGGCCCGGTACCTGATGAAGCACGCCCTGAAGGATGTGGCCTGGCAGGCCCGCACTCGCGATTCCCTGCTTGAAGGCAGTCGTCGCCTGTCCCGCCTGTTGGCCGAAGCCGGCCTCGGCGAAAGCACGGGGACCGGGCTTTTTCGCTACCTACCTCACCCGGATGCACTGGCCATTTATGAATCCCTGGCCCGACAGGGCATCCTCGTGCGACTGTTTGAACAGCCGCCTGCCCTGCGTTTTGGCTTGCCGGGAAGCGAGACCGAATGGCAGAGACTTGCCGCCGCGCTTTGCAAATGTCATTGACCAGACATTAACCGATTGTTAGCCTTTGCGCGCGTTTTCAGGTGCCCCGATGCAAAGCTGCCCGGGGTGAAACGGGAAACTGGTGCGCTCAGAGGCCCCTTTGAGTAAGTCCAGCGCTGCCCCCGCAACGGTAATTGAGTCAACCGCCATCGAACGCGCCACTGTGTCCGAGACATGGGAAGGCGATGGCCCGGGATGCCGCCGGCATCCACTCATAAGCCCGGAGACCGGCCTGTTAACACACCAAATGCTGCGGAGGGCGGCGACGGTGGGTGAAGGCCTGTGCATCCCGTGTGCCCGTATTTCCTTTCTTCATCCCCGAACTCTCACCTCCGTGGCCCGATCGTTAACCGTCGTGCGGGTGTAGCGCGACCTGATGGTGAGAAACAATCATGGGTATTACCAAGGCCTCCCCAGCCCTTCTCTGTTCCACGCTTTCTTTTGCTCTTTTGCCACTGGCGTCTGCTGTCGCCCAGGCCAACGAGTCCGAATCCTCCAATACGTCTGACACGCTTGATCCGATCGTGGTTACCGCCACCCTTGGCCCGCGCACCGTGGGCGAGAGTCTGTCGTCGGTGACGGTGATTGATGAGGAAGAGATCCGCGAAAAGGCGCCCAATGAGTTCCAGGATCTGTTACAGGGGCAGCCCGGGGTTCAGGTAAAGACCAACGGTTCCTTCGGCAAGACTGCCAGTGTGTATCTGCGTGGGACCAAGAATGCTTCGACTCTGTTCCTGGTCGATGGTGTACGAATGCACTCAGCGACAGCCGGCGGTGCTTCGTGGCAATTCATTCCGCCCGAACTTGTAGAGCGCGTTGAAATTGTCCGTGGGCCAAAAAGTTCGCTGTACGGAGCCGATGCATTGGGTGGGGTCGTTCAGGCGTTCACATTGGACCCGACGGAAGAACGGGTAGGCTGGATTGAAGCCGGAGCCGGTAACTTCAATACCCAGAAGACCGCTGCCGGAGTGGGCGGTGTCTTCGGTAATACCCGAGTCAGCCTGAGTGGGGTGCACCGGGAAACCGATGGCACTGCAGTTGTCACTGATGGTGATGACAAGGGGTTTCGCAACACCGCTGGCGTGGGACGAGTCGCCCACTCGTTCGAGAACGGCGGCGAAGCCAGCTTCATGATGTACCAGAGTGAAGGAAACACGGAATTCGCCGGCGGGGAAACGGATTTCATGCTTAGGGCCACCAGCGCCAAAGTGGATGTTCCGGTAACCAGCTACTGGCACCAGTCGGTTCAGTTCTCGGAATCCCGGGATGAGACACAAACCCCGGCTTATGGCTCCGAGTTCAATACCCGCACCCGAACGGCCAGGTGGATTAACACCCTGACCTGGGATGTGCATGAGCTGGCACTAGGTGCGGAAACAATGAACGACGAGGTGGAGGGCACCACCTCGTTTGATGAAACAAGCCGGACCAACACCGCGTTGTTTGGCCAGTTACGCCTCAACCTGGGGCCGTCGGATGTGCAGGTGAGCTTGCGGGGCGACGACAACGAGGCCTATGGCACCAATGAAACCGGCGCAATTGCTCTGGGCCATGCATTTGATCGTTCTCATCGTGTTCGCCTGAGCTACGGCACAGCCTTTCGTGCGCCCACGTTTAATGACCTTTACTACCCCTATGAAAAATACACTTATAGCTGGGGCACTTATGAGTACGAAGGCAATCCGGATCTGGAAGCCGTGGAGTCTGAGAACTTCGAACTAGGCTTTGCGGGGAACTACCCTTTCTGGTTCTGGGATGTGGCAATTTACCAGTTGAACGTCGAAAACCTTATTGTGATTCGAGAGGGGCCCAGTGGCGTGAATTCGCCCCAAAACGTGGATGAGGCGAGAATCCGGGGCCTTGAATTGCAAGCCGGTTTGGAGAAAAACGGCTGGACGGCCCAAATCTCAGCAACACTGATGGACCCCGAGAACCGGAGCAATGGCGAGGATCTGGAGCATCGAAGCACCCAGACCTTCCGGCTGGACCTGAGCAAGCAACTGGGCACTTGGAACCTGGGTGGTAGCTTTGTGGCGGCAAACCATCGCTATGACGACGAGGACAATGAGGAGCGCCTGCCGGGCTATGGCACCCTTGATCTCCGTGCAGGCTGGGCGTTTGCTCCGGGCTGGAAAGGCAAGCTGTCGGTTGAGAATGTCTTCGACAAGGAGCGTAAGACGGCAACCTACGGCTCAAGCGGCGACGAGTACTACATCACCGCCGGGCGCACCGCGATGCTGACCGTACGTTACGACTTCCGTTAAGCGGCTCATGTTTGGAATGAGATACCTCCTCAACGCTGTTTTTCGCCGATGTCTAATGGCCATGGTGGTGGTCCTTGGCCTTCAGTCCGCCGGGGCGCCCAGCGCCTATGGCGCGACCGTTTTCGGCATCATCTCGGAGCGTTCAGCTGCTGAATTGGCGGCTGGCGCCCATGAATTTCTGGCAGCTCAGCCTGGCCACGACATCCTCTTGCGCACCCCCGAGCAGCTAGCCCGCCTGGACAACCGGGAACTGGAGACACTGGTCCGTCAGGCTGACAGCTTGCTGTTGGCCGCAGTTTTCGGTGACCAGGTGGGTCGCCTGGAAAGGGTGATTGAGGCGGAAATGGCCCGACGCCGGTTTCCGGTACTGGCCGTTAACGGTGATCGCAGGCTGACACGGTTGTCGCGCCTTGATGACCAACGGATCGTAGCTGGGCTGGATGACACCGCCTTGAATGGGTTAATGAGAGCGCCTGAGCCGGGTGCCGACGTGAGCGCGCATAGGGCCGGCCTGCGCCAGCAATTTCCCGAACAGCGGCGCTGGCTCGAAGGGCGTGGCCTGTACCAGGGCCGCACGCCGGAGCATCTTGATGCCCTGCTCCGTTGGCTGCTGGTGCAGGCGGGCCACGAACTGTCGGTGCCGGAGTTGCCGCCCCGGGAACTGATCCGTTATTACCGTAACGGTGAGGCCTCCGCCGATTCTGCCGATCTGGACCTGCAGCAGGGTCCGGTAGTCGCCCTGCTGGATCTGGACAGTGGCGACCGCCCCGGCGACCGTGCCCTGCTGGACGCCACCTGTGCCGCCCTGGAAGGCCGGGATATTCAGTGCTTTGCCATCCTGTCCCGCTGGGGCGGCGCCAGCCTGGAAGCGGTGAGGACACTGGATAAGGCTGTCGGGCCGGCAACGCTTTCCGGCATTATCAGCCTGCAGGATTTTACGGTGGGAGGGGGCGAGGGCCGGCGCCAAGTCACCGAGAAATTCACTCGCCTGAACGTGCCGGTGATCAAGGGTCTGCGCCTGGCCTCCCGGACCGCCAACCAGTGGCGGTTGTCGGTGGATGGGGTGCCGGCGGACAAGGTCCACTACAAACTGGCTATGCCGGAGTTGCAGGGCGTCAGCCAGCCGATGGTCCTGGCGACCGCCAGGCCAGAGGTAATTGATGAACAAACCGGTGTGGCTCTGACCGTGACCCAACCGGTGCCCGAGCGGGTGGCGGCGGTGGCCGACCGGCTGAAGCGTTGGCACACCCTGCAAAGTAAAGCCAATGCGGATAAGCGTGTGGCTATTATTTACTACAATCATCCGCCGGGCCGTCAGAACATCGGGGCCGATAATCTGGACGTTCCCGCTTCCCTGTACGAAATGCTGACCTGGCTGAAGCAGGAGGGCTACAACACCGGGCCTTTGCCGGCCAGCCCGGCAGCCCTTCTCGACCTGATTCAGCAAAAAGGCGTCAGCCTGCCGGACGACCCCCGGGCCTTGAAGGAAATGGCAGGCGAAGTGGCAGGCATGGACAGCGCCACCTACCGACGTTACCTCGCCTCCCTGCCAGCCGTGGTACAGGAAGAAATCACGCATGGCCCCCTGGGCTATCTGCATGAGCGCCTGGAACAGGCTCTGTCCATGGGTGAAAGAGAGCTGGCCAATGGGCTGCTCAACCGTGGCGTTCGTGACCTCCGGCATCTCATTGAGCATGTCCAGCACCCGGCCCGCAAGCGGGCACTGGCGCGCCTGGATGATTACGAAGCGCTCTGGAAAAAACGCCTGAATGAAGGTGGCCACCGATCTGCCCTGCTCGCCAGTCGCAAGGCTCTTGCCGAGACCGGCATCCCCGGGCTCAAAGGCTGGGGCGAGGCACCAGGGCAGTCCATGGTGGTGGATGGCCGCATGGTGTTCCCGGGCCTGCGATTTGGCAATATCTTCATCGGACCGCAACCACCCCGTGGGTGGGAAGTGAACGAAGAACTGCTGCACGCCAACACCACCTTCCCGCCTACTCATCAATACGTGGGTTTTTACCACTGGCTGCGGGATCACTATCAGGCCGATGCGCTGGTTTATGTTGGGCGACACTCCACAAGGGAATTTCTTCCGCGCCGACGGGCCGGGCTTACCGGCGATGACTACCCGGACCTGCTGGGTGGCGACCTGCCGCTCATCTATCCCTACATCGTGGACGGCGTGGGTGAGGGCATCCAGGCCAAACGCCGGGCCCTGGGGGTGATGATCAGCCACTTGACGCCACCCCTGGCAGCCACGGAACTGTACGACGATCTGCTGGAACTGCGACAGCTGGTGGAAACCTGGGAGTCCGCCAACGAACCGGACAGCCCCACCCGGGAACGGGCCCTGACGCTGCTGCGGGAAAAGATCCGGGCACTGGACATTGGAGAGGTCCTGGAACGGGAAATCGCCGGTGAAATGGGGCTGGCCGTGGAAGAGGTTTCCGTGGACGAACTCGCTCCGGATTTGTTGGTGCACGAGGCTGGGCACTACGTGACCGATATGCAGGAACACTTCATGCCGTTGGGCCTGCACGTGTTTGGCCGGGACTGGACGGATGAGATGATCGACACGTTGCTGGATTCCATGGCGGGCAAAACCGGTTCGCCGAAGCCATCTTGGCGGCAGAATCTGGAAGTTTCCCCGGCGCTGGAGCGTGAGAGCTTTCTGTCGGCCCTGGATGGTCGCTTTGTACCGCCGGGGCAAGGCAACGACCCGCTGCGCACACCGGAAGTACTGCCTACCGGGCGTAACTTCCATGCTCTTTCCGATGACCTGATCCCCACCCGCGTGGCGTGGTCGCTGGCCGAGGAGCTGGCCGTGAAAGCCCGGGGCGACAAAGACCGCAAACACGGCGACAGTGATGCCCTGGTACTCTGGGCCTCCGACACGGTGCGCGATGAAGGTGTGATGATTGCCTTTGGCATGAAACTGATGGGCATTCGTCCGGTCTGGAACAGCCGGGGCATCGTCAAGGGTCTGGAACGCCTCCCGGTCGGCGACGAAACTGACACGCCGGCGCGCCACAACGTGGTCTTCACCACCTCCGGGCTGTTCCGGGATCTGTACGAAAGCCAGCTGGTCTGGCTGGACTTGGCCTCCCGCTATGCCCTGGCCGGGTCGGCCGACACCATACGCCAGGAATATCCTGAACTGTCGGTGGCCCTGGAACAGGCCCTTTCGGTACTGCCGGTGACCATGCGGGAGCTCGGAGATGAACCCTTGGCCGTAAATGAAGTCGCCGCCCGCTGGGTGGCTGATACCCGGGAGTTGCTGGCTGCGGGAGCATCGGCAAGGGACGCCGGCGACCGGGCGGCGCATCGGGTATTCGGCACCACACCCGGCGCCTACGGCACGGGTGTGAACCGGCTGGCGTCACGCTCCGGGGCCTGGCAGGAGCGTGACCAGCTGGGCAATGCCTACCGGCGCCGCATGGGCCATGTCTATGGTAAGGGGATTCAGGGCGAACCGGCGCATCAGGCGTTTGACCAGCAACTGCAGCATGTCAGCCAGACCTACCTAGGGCGGGCCAGCCATCTCTATGGTCTGCTGGATAACGACGATGGCTTTGACTTTCAGGGTGGGCTTTCCAACGCGGTGGAACACCTGCGCGGCGAGCCACCCCGGAACCGGGTGCTGCAGTACGCCGACCCCACCAACCCCAGGGTCGATTCGCTGGAACGGGCCCTGGATGTGGAGCTGCGAGCCCGGAACCTGAACCCCCAGTGGCTCAAACCCCTGATGGAACACGGGTATGCCGGAGCCCGCACCATGGGCAGCGATTTTCTTGATAACCTCTGGGGCTGGCAGGTCACCAGTCCCCAGGTGGTGAGCTCGGGCATGTGGGACGCAGTCAACGATGTCTACATGCGGGACCGCCATGAACTCGGTCTGGATGCCTTCCTGTCGGAGGGGCACAATGTCCACGTCAAAACCCACATGCAAGCCATCCTGTTGCTGGCTGCCAAGCGCGGTTTCTGGGAAACGGATGTGTTTACCCGAAAACGCCTGGTTCGTGATTTTGCCCGCAATATTGCCAATCATGGCCTGCCGGGCAGTGGCCATACGCGCCCCGACCATCCACTGATGGACTGGGTATCGGATCAGTTGGAGCCGGGCGAACGGGAAGCCTTTGAAGCGGCCCGCAAGGGTGGTGCGCCGGTGTACCCGCCCAGTGCGGCGGTCAACGACGGTTGCCAGAATTCGAAGAGTCGATTCAACCTATGCTGATATGTCGCCGACTGTTATTGCTGGTGAGCTTTGCCTTCCTGACCTTCGGTGGGTCGGCCGGTCTGGCGCTGGCGGGCGAGGTCTGTGCCCGCGACGACACCGGCGCCCGGCTCTGCCTGGACCAACCCGCCACCCGCATTGCCGCCCTCTCCCCGGGTGCCACGGAACTGGTCTGGGCCGCTGGCGCGGGTGAGCAGGTGGTGGCGGTGGTGGACTATTCCGATTACCCACCGGCTGCGAGGGAAGTGCCGAAGGTGGGCAGTCATACCCGCCTGGACATGGAACGACTGCTGCAGTTGCAGCCGGACCTGGTGATCGCCTGGGTGACGGGCAACCCGGCCGAACAGGTGCAGATGCTCGAAGACCTGGGCCTGCCGGTGTTTTCCATTGAACCGCGCAGCTTTGAGGCGGTGTCCGACACCATCGAGCGACTGGCCACCCTGGCTGGCACCGAAACCGAAGGCTTTGCCGAGTCGGACCGTTTTCGCCGGGGAATTGCCGGGTTGCGGGCGGAGTATGCCAGCGCCGAACCCGTGCCGGTGTTCTACCAGGTCTGGGACGAGCCGCTGATGACCGTGAACAACG
>ERZ1673960.28-NODE-28-length-70718-cov-190.605409_pt1 | contig 70718 bp, 63 predicted proteins | sample MGYA00580190_ERZ1673960 | MGnify/ENA primary metagenome ERZ1673960 (study PRJEB41334, sample SAMN05608106) | rock metagenome | biome: terrestrial subsurface; feature: shale formation; material: shale | place: USA: Pennsylvania ...
TACCTGTAATCAGGTAGAAAAAGGGCACCATGAAGAACATTAGCGGCACCCAGATGAAGGAGATTTCACCCAGGAATGTCGGTAGTGATTGGTTCTCCAGTCCCTTATACAGTGCGTAATCGATACCGGCCAGTGTAAAGCCCCCGATAACCCATGCGCGAAACTGCCAGATACGTTGCCAGGCGTTCATGTTTGCCATTTGGTTGGGTAGCGTTTTCTGCAGGTATTCGGTTTGATGACTGTCGCCGCCGCTAAGCGCTGCTGCGGTTACAGCCGACGCTGCGAGGCCGCTGATACCACCAACGTTATTTGTATTTGTGTTTCTCATGGTTCGCTCCTTCCCTTTATCCTTATCCCCAATGTTATGCTATACGATGCCATAAGTCTAGTACGTGCTTACCGAAGCGTCAAAAAAAGGGGAGGCCGCGGCCTCCCCCTCATGTCATGTTGCTTGGCTGGGCGTTTGCCCAACCATCATACTATGGCTTGCCGCCTTTCGGGCGAGAGTTATTTTCCATGCCGGGAGGCATGTGCCCCATCCGACCCTTCATCTCTACCTTGCCGATAGCAGCAACCACGCCGCCTCGGGTTTGCTGTTCAACTTGACCTTCACCGAAGCCTTGACGATTGCCAATCCATGACATGGCGCGATCGTTTAGCTCCAGCGTCAATGAGAACACCCTCGTAATAATCTGATAGCTTGCAAGGCCAAGGATAATCAGCCCTGTACCCATCGAGAGAATGCCAAAAACGTATCCATCTGTCGTATTAAGCAGTCCGACAATCAGGAAGTCCACCAAGAAGGTCGAGCCCAGGTCTATGATTTTCAATCCGAGCACAAACCCGATAACCATAAGAGACGGGTACACCAGAATGCTTAGCAAGTGTACGAAACCCTGTTGCGCAGTTTGCGGTGCAAATGCGCGCTGGCCCATGTCTGCTGTAAACAACAGCCCCCACAATGGAATGACTATCGTTGCCTCAGCGATGTAAATGATCCAGGTGACGAGACCAATTAGCCATTGAATCATGATCATCGCTGGAATGTAGAATGCCAGAAACAAACCGGCTAAAAAGATGTAGAACCAGAAGCTCCATAGGTCTTGGAAGACCGTCCAGATTACATTGAGGGCCACTGCCAATGGGAACATAACTACCTTGGCCACGCCTCCAAGAACGCTCATGACGGTGCCGGCAACCCCGCCAACAGTCATGTCCCATATTTTTTGGAAGAAGCCTTTGTCGTTGCCGTCGCCACCTTCGTTGTTGGAGCCGCTGCCAATAGTACCAATCGTCTGGTTGTACCCTTTTATAATGGATTTTGTCGCCACCTTGACTCCATATAACACTTCGGTCACTGTAATAATGTTGTGCCCCGTGTTAACCAGCGCATTCACCAGATTGTCCTGCCGCAACAGGTAAATCATTCCCGGGAATATATCGCCGCGAAGGGTAGAGTTGACGCTTTGCTTGAATGATTCGATTGCATTTTGTGGCGAAAGGGAGCCCAGTTTCGCGTTTGCGATGAGTTCCTCCCTCATGGCCGGGAAGGCCTCTCGGATCTGTAGGGCATCCTGCGCAACGGTCATAGTAGTGCTGCCCATCCCTGTCTCGGGTGCGTCTGCGTCTCCCGGAGTTGCATCGAACCGGCTATTTTGAAGCTTTCTGGCCAGTGCGGAGACGTAATTGTTAATGCGGTTCGATAGCCGTTGCTGAAGCAAGGGGTCTTCAACCGAAACTGCAAATGTCTGCAGAAACTTATCAACGTCGCCAGTATAGGCCACCTGGATCTCAACCGAGTCCATTACCCGCTGACTTAGGTTGGTGTATTGAAACCAGTACAGCCCAAAAATTGGCCACCCGACCTTCTTGGCCGTTTCCATGAAGTTGTCGCCATCTTTGGTAGTGCTGGTCTGTAAGGATGTTAAAGCGCTTGCGTATGACTTATACACCCCGTTTTGCATCTCATCTATCAAATCGACGGTTTGCTTAACCGCCGCCTCAATCTTTTTGGGTTCCTCCTGTTGTGCCGCGATATAGGCCTCAGCGTCCTCTGACTCAAGCTTACCGGCATAGTAATCCTCCATGTCCCAAAGGAGCGTGTTCGCAATGGCGGCCCCTTTGTCGCCCGTAGCGCTGTTTATGAACTTTGATGCCGCTGCTTTGTGTGCCGATTCAAAATACTTGATTGCTTTTTCGCGCTGATCACCAAGGGCAACTTCAGCCGACGCTATGCACAATATCCCCCAGTCACATTTACCAAATGCGGTATCGACCGACGTGACACCGTTGTCCGACTCATCGCTAGGGTCCTTCTGGAGATTCAGGTTCGCTTCTGTGCCCCATAGGTTTGTGTTTGCGGCCGCCGTATATTGGATCGCCAGGGCGCCACAGTAATCATTGAGCTCCTTGCTGCCCCCTGAGAAGCCGCCAGCTTTTTCCCGGGCGAAGGTTACGCCAGTACGGGTTAACGACTTTTCAGGCGATGTTGTACCTCCAACAGCGTTAAGCTCGCTATCTGTCATTACTCGTGGCGCAATGCTTATCCGCGTGCCACCTTGGTTTTCCACAAATTCGCCGCCATCATTGTTCAGTTTCTGGCATATCTGGCTTGCAACGATGCCTTTTGCTGCAATTTGCGCAGACGGAAGGACTGGTGGGGTAATGGCGCCACGAGTTTCAAAGTAATCCAGTGCCCTTTCTGCTGTGATGTTGCCAAGAGTGTTGCTTTGCTCGGCGATCCAGATGGCGGTGTACTGCCCCATTGAGTACCCAGATGGCAATGGCATGATCAGTGTTACTGCAATGACCATGTGAAGTGGCGCCCAGGTCATTGAGATGGGGGACTGGTCAATATCTTTCGCTTGCGCGACCACAAGCAGATGCTGGATGCTCTTGACGACAATGATTCCCACAGCCACAAGCATGGCTATCAGTGACAACGGGATTAGCGTTGTACCTATGATGCCGGCCTGGTCGGGGAGGTTCGTCAGTGATCCAGCCTCAAACAACGAATCAATGATCCATGCGCCAAAGCCGCCGGTCTCCACGGCTGAATCGGCTGCCATGGTGTTCGCCGCTGCCACCGCCAGGGCTACACCCACCAGTGTTCTCCAATTAAGGTGTTTCAATATCACCGTGCGTGCCTCCCTTGATGCTTGACGGGCGCCTTTGTTCTATAGCCTTGGCGTGCGCCACCCTGCGCGTGCTTGTTCGTATTCATTTGCGTTTGCGTGCGCTTCGCCATTAATAGTTGCCGCTGCGTCAGTTTTAGGGTGATCCACCCGTAAACGATGACCTGCAACAGTCCGACAACAATGAGTGCGATTAGACTGATCTTGCTGATGAATCTGAGTTGCGTGACATCCCCAACGCCGGCAATCAGGGCGATTCCATATCCGCACACACATAGCCCAACTATCATGGTTACCATGGCATTGCGGCGGGCCTTCCATAGTGGGATGCGGCTTTTCCCTTGCTTGATGTCGGCCTTCTTTTGCTCCCTCAGAATCTTTCTGGCATTCCAGATATCTTTCCACAATTGAGGGTGGCGCGGTCGTACTCGCCGCGAGTCCTTCCAGATAACGTCAGCACCGCTTAGATAGAAGGCTGTTTTTGTGATGCCTCGGCCAAACCTCTTTACCGCGCCGGCCTGGGGCTGCTCCTGTGTTCCTTGTGCAGTGTTATCGCTGACTTGCTGCGTCTCAGCGGTTTCCGCCATTTTGTCTCTCCGGCTCTATATCAGATCATGTTAGTATATACTAAAGTCAGTTTCATGTGGCGACCCCACACAAGTTCACAGCGCGAGGTCATTCAGTATGGATTTTCGATTACAGGAGCCGACGGCCAGCCCGCCCGTACCGGGTATCAGCGGCGGGCAGGCATACTGGGCAGCCATTGATGAGAAGACCGAAGAGGTGTGTCGCGTCCTTGATGAGAAGGAGGACTGGGTATTAGAGGCGCACCCTGATTTTCGGGCGAAGCTCGATGAGCTAATTGAAGCGGTAAAGGTCAGTCCTGCGGCTGCTAATTATTGTCTTGCCCAGCCTCGGGATAGCCTGCGGCTTATGGCATGGCTCCATACCTCAACCGCCATGATGCTGCTCCATTATGCAGAACAGGATCGGCGCGAGTTGGTGAACCGTTTTCTGGAAGTGGTTACGAGCTTACGCGCCGCCGAACCTGGCAATTCTGAGGTATATAAGGCCGCTGGGCTGGCTGTTGAGCGGTTCCTGGCGTTTGAACGTTTTGCTCTTTTACAGCGCGTCTTCTCACAAGACCGCGTTGAGAAGGTCGTGGCCGCACTCACTAAAGCACGAACCCTTCATTCGTATTCTGATCTTTAGAGGAAATCACATGCAACGTAATCGCCTGTCGCGTTTCTCCATCATCGCCGGCCCACTGCTTTTGCTTGCCAATTCCCCTGCATTTGCTGGCGTAGATTGTTCGGCAATCAAAGATTTGCGAGACCAATATGCTGATGTAAGCAACAAAATTGCAAAGACAGTCTATGAGAATACTAAAACGGACACCGACGACATTGATCTGGAAGAGCAGGGCTGTATAAGCAACTACGGTCTTGATATGGACTTTGGGTTGCCATCCATGGCCGATCTCAGTGGCATTATGGATCAGGTGTGTGCCGCCGCGGATAACTACATCAACGATCAGGTGAGTCAGTTCAGCGCAGGAATAACAGGGCCGCTTGGCCTGAATGATGTGGGTGTCGGTATTAGCCAAACCGATGGCGAAAATGGCTCTATCAATATGGATACGCATACTAACGAAATCGGCCTTGATACAGAGGGCTTCATTAATGATGCGTTCAATGAACTTCCCGATGTTGATTCCTCTTACACGGATTATAACTACGACGGCCAGCAAACTAGCGCAGAAGATTTCGAGTACGGAGAGCAGACCACCACTAATGGGGGGCTTCATTAAATGAGTGTGGCCAAACGGTTTCGTAAACATCTCCTGGCCATTGCGATTGGTGCATCCGGTGTAATGCTGCCCTCTATGAGTCAGGCAACCTGTTCATGTGTTCAAAATATCCCCCAGGGGGCCGGTGAAATTGCCGGCGTTGTGGGTGAGGGCTCGGCGTCTGTAGTTGAAGCCATCACTGAGGGATTCGAAGACACCGGTTCAACCGTTGAGCAAGCCATCGGTGAGCAGACCAGTGATCTTGAAGGATTCCTGACGGCCATGACCAAGACTCTGGTCAGTGAAATCGATCAGATTCCTGCAGAAATGCAGAAGATGGAGAACGAATTGCAGCGCTTGCACCCTGCCAAGCATGCCAGTGATACCTGCGGGTACGTATCGAGCACGGACGATCAGAAGATCGCTGAGCGCTTGACCAGTCTCCAGGAAGACAATTTGAATGCGGCCTCCAATGGCTACAACAAGATGACATCCTCCTACCCTTCCGGTGTGGATGCCACCGATCGTTTCTTAATCCAAACTGCTCGAATGTTACGTGATGATCCGGCTATGAAGACTGTTGGGATGCGCTGGCTAAAACGGTCGGATGAATTCGGAGCTCTACCCCCCGACGATATTCAGCGGGCCGCTACGTTTATCAATGTGACTACCAATCCCAACCCCCCGCAAATCCGAGATGATGCTGGTTCCGTCGGTGCGTTGAAAAACAACGTCGAAGGGGAGCTTTATAACATGCGGATGACTATCGCCCAGGCGGTCCAGAACCAATTGCTGTCGTATCGGACACCTGCGGTTAAAGATGGTGGTGGTGTAGACGGTGAGGATTCCTGGCTTACGCGACGCCTTAAACGCCTGAGCCCCGAAATGGCTGAAGCCGTGCGAAATGGTGAGGTATCTGTATCCAAAGAAGACCTCCTGAAACTAATGGCCACCCATCGTGTTCAGGATGCCTCCTGGGTCGGTGACGTTAGCGGCAAAGACCCTGAAGGTGTCATCAAGGATCTGGCGTTGTTGAAGGCAGATTCCATGAAAATGGATTATGAAATCTGGCTTCAGGAGCGCAATACCGCTCTTCTGATGAGTCAATTGCTGGCAACACAGATACGTGCTGCACGAGGGGGTAACTAATGCGTGGATTGATTGGCATCGTCACTTCAAGCGCGTTTTCCGTGCTTCTCGGGCTGGGCCTGTTTGTTGGGCCGGTGCCGAAGGCAGAAGCGGTATGCACCTGTTTTGATGCTGGTATGAACGTTGGTTGTGAGCTTTGTGATGGTCTGGCGCAGGGCGGGTTTGGTGTCATTGAAGGCGCCATCGAAGGGTCTGAGGAAGCCATTAAAATGGCACTTGGCGAGAACAGTGGCGGAATGCTGGGCTTTCCGGCCCTGGGCGATACCATTGAAGGCTCTATCGGGGAACAAACCAGTGATCTTGAGAGCATTCTGGATAGCCAGCTTAAACAGCTTGTGACAGCAATTGACAAGATTCCTGTGAACCTCGCCAAAATGAAAGCCACGCAAACGCAATTGCAGGCAGAGGCTATTGGTACCAACGAAGAAGGCTGCCGGACAATGGCCTATGCGGCGACAGCCGGTATGAAAGGTCGGTCATCGTTAGGTGCGGCATACCGAAAGCTTCAAGGTGCCGGTATGTTCTATGGAACCGACGATGATGCGCAGCCACCACCGGATGGCAATGGCAGCAATCCCGGGGATATTCCTGAACCCACACGCGAGCAAGCCGAAGCAGCGATAGCGACTAACCCGGAGCAACGTGCTGCCTTTCATGCAAAAGCCAAGATGGACGAGCTTCGAGAGCGGGCCGGGAACCCATCGTTGTCGTATGCTGAGTTAATTAAGCCTGAACTCCTGGTATCGGAATCAGGGCGTGTCCTGTCGGATCAGCCTGGTGCGGACAATATTAGCGATTCAGAGCGAATGGATTTGCTCTTAATGCTTTTGAATGCCAATCGGCCTTCCACGGGCGCGTTACTGGATAAAGCGGCAGGTTCCTCTGCCACATTAAAACGGGCGACTCAGGAACACATCGCCAGCATGGAAATGAGTATCCCCGTTACCGTTGTCGATAAGCTTATCCGAGCTCGGCGCCCGTTGCCGGCAAGCGTTGGGGCTGAAACCTATCTACGTGAAGTAATGGGCTCTCAAAGCCCTTCGGATGCGGTATCCGCCGACGACTTCCTTTATCTGACCTCTCATTATCGGGCTAACGATAAGGACTTTTTGGCGAAGAGCAGTATTTCCGATGAATACGCCTTGCGTCAGTACGCCCAAATGGAAGCCGAGGCACTGGCCATGAAGTATCGCCGCTGGGTGTTAAAGCGTGATACGAACTTAATGTTGGCGCAAATCCTGGCCAACGCCATTGAAAAGGAGTGATCTATGCGTCTCAAGATTCCATCAATCGCAAAACCCGACCCCCAAATGAGTGCCGATGCGCTCAAGCGGATAACTCAGAAAGCATCAACCGAGAAGCAGCTTAATCCTGATAAGGTGACGGCCGCGGACGATAAGGCTGCGCAAGGTGACAAGAACCAACTGTCTAGCAAATTGGAGACGGCAAGTACCGCTCTGGGTGTTGTTGGTACGGTCGCACCGCACCCAATGGTCAAGGCAGTATGCATGGCAGGCAGTACGGCCGCTACGGTAGGGGCTACCGTCACCGAAAAGCTGGGAATCGGTGCGGACTCTAATTCCCCGGAAGTGGACCAATCGGCGCAGTTGAAGGGTATTGCCGAAAGCGCGCCTAATGCTAAACCTTGGGGGTCAGTCGATCAAACGATTGCGCTCCAGAACCAAATGGGGGGATCAGATGTCATGGATGTCGCCCAGAGTATTCCCGGGTCGGCCGGTGGCGTGAATCCTCAGATGCTGGAGCAGTTGAGAGAGGCTGGATATGACGTAGTGCAGCGAGGGCCTGATCTCGCCTGATGGGTTTCAGCCAGTGTCTAGTCCTGAAATAGGTTTACACCTATTTCTATTAAAACGCCCGGTGCACCGCATCGGGCGTTTTGTATTTCAAGGCCAGATGCGGCCGCCTTGTGTTATAGATCTGAACCGACTGATCGACCATCTTTTGAGCTTCCGCCAAGTCTTTGGGACGTGCCAGCAAGAACTCTGTTTTTAGGATGCCATTCACCCTTTCCGCCAGTGCATTTTGATAGCAGTCGTAGCCATCGGTCATTGAACAGCGAATACCGTGTTTGGCATGAAGCTGTTGGTATGCCCTGGAGCAGTATTGGATTCCCCGATCCGAATGATGAACGAGCCCTCCTGAGTATTTCTTTCCCTTCAGCGCTTTACGCATCGCTTTTATCACAGACTCCGTATGGAGCGTGTCATGGACATGGTAGCCCACGATTTTGCGCGAGAAGGCATCCGTAATCAGGCTGAGATAGGCCGAGCCTTGGTGGAGTTAATGTCAAATCTGGTGTACGGCATCAGGCCGCGTTCCTATCTGATTGATCCTGTACTTGTTCGCCGTCCTTGAACGTCACGTTGTTGACCACAAGGGTCAGCAGATTAAATCCCTTGATCCGCTTCCAGTTCTTCTGTGCTGACTCCAGCAGCTTGTAGACCATCGCCAGTGTGGTCTCTCGCGAGCCACAGTTTCGCGCTCGTTTGGTTCTCAGCCGGACAGTCGCGAACGTGGATTCGATCGGATTGGTTGTCCGGATATGAACCCAATGCTCTGCCGGGAAGTCGTAGAACGTCAGCAGCTCATCCCGATCCTTGCGCAGGCGCTCCATGGCTCCGGGATACTTCGACTCGAAGCGAACCAGCGCCCGGTCAAAGGCCTTGTGCGCATCGTCCTGTGTTTCTGCCATCCAGATATCATGCAGCGCAGCCTTCACCTTGGGTTGAACAGACTTCGGCAGAGCAGACAGGATATTGGCTGTCTTGTGCACCCAGCAGCGCTGATGACGGACATCAGGGTAACACTTGGCCAGCGCTTTCCAGAACCCAAGGGCGCCGTCTCCGACCGCCAGCTTAGGACTCGTCGTCAGACCTCGTTCACGCAAGCCCAGCAGCAGCTCTGACCAGCTGTCTTCTGACTCACGAAAGCCGTCCTCAACGGCGACCAGTTCCTTGTGCCCGTGCTCTGTGACGCCGATGATCACCAGCAGGCAGAGGCGATTATCCATGCGGACGTTGCTGTAGATGCCATCGGCCCACCAGTATACATACCGCTTCTGGCTAAGATCACGCTGACACCAGCTGCGGTGCTCGTCAATCCAGTGCTGCTTCAACCGACTGATGGTGTTGGCGGAAAGCCCCTTGGCCTGATCGCCCAGCAACGCGGACAGCGCATCCTGGTAATCGCCCGTACTCACGCCCTTCAGATACAGCCAGGGCAGCAGTTCCTCGATACTCCGGGCGCGCTTCAGGTACGGCGGCAACAGAGTGCTGTTGAAGCGGACACCGGAGCCGCTGCGGTCCCTGACCTTTGGTACCTTGATCTCGACATCGCCAATACCCGTCTGAACAGTGCGTTCGGGCAGATAGCCATTGCGCACGACAGCCTTGCGACCATCCGGTAGCCGATGTTCAGCATGCTGCTCCAGCAACACCTGGAGTTCAGCTTCAACGGCCTGTGCGATCAGTTCTCGGGCACCATTGCGAAGCAACTCAGTCAGCGGATCGGTCACCTGTTCTTCTGGTTGTGAAAGAGCTCTCAGGGTAGACTTGGTCATGGCGTATCACCTTCTGTTGATTGAGATCTTGGTCGTGATCAATCAACAGGATACGCCATCCTCCTATTTCCCCGTACACCAGAAATCACTATAACTCAGCCTTGGTGAGTCGGTAAGTAGGTAATATCGGCCACCCAGAGCTGCTCAGGCGCATTTGGCACAACCTGCTCCGGACCTGGCTTCAGCAGGTTAGGATGGCAGCGAAAATGGTGATGGCTATGCGTGGTCTTATGATAGGCCCGCTTGCGGGGAACCAGTTGTCGGTGTGATCTCAGGAGATCGAATAGTCGGTCCCGCCCCATGCGCAAAGGGGCATTCAGTTTCAGTAGCGAATGCAGCTTGCGGGTTCCCAGCCGAGGCTGGTGCAGGCGCTCTTCCCGCACAAAGTCCAACACCTGGCGATTGTGCGCCTGACGAGCCGCATCCGCTTTGAAGTGCTGATAATAGGCCTGACGGGAAAAACCTAGATATCGGCAAGCCCGACTAACGTTCAGGCCTTGGATCTGCCTTTGTGCGAGGACTTGCCGGACCGCTTTTTTACAACGCGACAGCCATAGTCTTTCTGAAGCACATCCACAACAGATTCAAAGAATTGAGCTTTCTGGTTGGCTTCTTCTAGCTGCTGTTCCAGCTCTTTGATGCGCTGCTCTGGTGTAAGTGGAAGATCCGATTTAGTCATCGCAGCCCCCTTGCGTACGAAGAGCAAGGCCGCCGGGCTCCAGTCCTGTTGACCATGCTTACGTAACCACGTTAGCACCGTCGATCGTCCCTGGATACCGTATCGTTCCTGGGCTTGCTTATACGTCATCTCGCCCTTTTCAACTTGGCTTACCACTGCCAATTTAAAGGCCAGGGAATAATCTCGCTGACTCCTCCGCCTCTTCGTGTTCATAACACCCTCCATAATTTCTAGTGAGAAGGTGTAAACCTTATTCAGGACGGGTCACAGGTATAAAAAAGGCCGCACTCATTGAGGATGCGGCCTTTTTAATGCGCAGGGCGTTCACGTTGGCCGTTATCGGATGTCCATGCCGTTAGTATCACTGGCATCTGCGTCCTCATACAATTCTGCCAGTGTGCGCGCCTCGTCCGCTCCAGTTTCCAGATCGACCTGGCTAACAACCGATTGCGTTTCATCATGCTTGTAAGGTCGTTGTTCCATGACACCCATATTCCGCGCTGAATCCAGTTCGGCCCGATAGAACTTGCTCATCGCCAGCTTTAGATCATGGTTGGCTTCCACAAGTTCATCGTTAGCGTCACGCAGCTTCCGGTTAGCGTCATTGCTGTCACGCAGGGCGGTCACCAGAACATCATGAGATCCCAGGACCTGCTCAAGATTCTGTTGCAGGTTTCGATAGTCCTCCATCGAAATCGCGTCCAGGGCGTCTGAATCAGAGGCTTTCTGGGCGTCCGCTTCATCCTCTTGGCGCAGCTTTTTAATGGCCTTGTAGACCTTGTAGCCGACCACAACGGCTGCAATCGCCACTTTGACGCCACCGCTATCCTCCAGTTCGACGCCCACGAAGGACGCTACCGCCGAGCCAGCCGCCACGATTCCCGTGATGGTAAGGCCTTCTTTGAAAAACTCCCCGCCGTTTTCCTTAATAGCATCGAAGCTTTCCATGACACCTTCCTTAGCGCGTTCAATCCAGCTTTTGTCGTCCTGGGCATCACTCATGTCACGTTCCTTCTTGTTGTAATGGTGTTTCACATGCGAGGGCTGGGGATGTCGTCTATCTCGTCATCAGGCCCGGTTTGGGGTGTGATAAGCGACTGCGCCTCCTGATCAACGCTGTCATTGGCGTACAGGCTGCGCATGTTCGGGTTTTCTCGAATCATCTTCATCACGTCCGATCGCGTTTCAGGGTTATTCGCCATCTGTCGGAACACTTCTTTGGCGGCTTCCTGTAGCGTTGGGTCACTCAATTCGTGATCCACTGGCAGGGGAGTGGCCCCCCTCAAATCCCGCTGGGTGTTGGCGCGCCAGGCATCATCAAACTCGATGTTGACATCTTTGAGATAGGTCCGGCAGATATGCTCGGCACCGACCCAACCGGCCGTTTTCAACAAGCCGGCCGTCAATACGGCGCCGCCGATGGCGCGGAGGTCTTCGGCGATTTGTGGCACCTGCGTCACTTCAGCGCCTTGGTACAGGCCGACGGTTGCAACCGCCGTCGCAGCGGCAGTCCCAATGCCCATCAGGGTTCCGTGTTCTGCCATCCATTTGGCGCAACCCCGAAGCCCCTGCTTAGTCATATCCCACCAGGAGGATGTATTACTCATGTGCAGACTCCTTAACCGACCTGCGTCAGATCGTTGTAGCAATCGTAGAGGGTTTTCTGGAAGTCATGCGTCAACAGTTCCAGATTCGACAAGCCGCGAAGGTGCTTGGTGTTCAAGGCTTTGTTGTTCTTTTTTGAGAACGTGGGCAGCAAAGCTTCGCTCATTACAATCAGATTGGCGTACCACGTTGCCAGATCCAGTACGCCGGGGTGGTCATACTGCTTGACCGCGTTCATGTACTGTTCGTACTCCTGGAGCTTCGACCGGATCATGAAATACCGTGCCCGGGCATTGAACAGGCTTAACGGCTCTTGTCGTTGTGCATTAGTGGTTTGCTGTGCTGCTACCATGACTCACCTTTGTAAGTTGTCCACAGATATCACCGTATAAGTCTGTGGATAAGTCCCGATTTTCACGTTGTGATGTGCGCATGAGCGCGTGGTTAAAAAATGATCACCCCAATCGAATGCTGTTGAGGTCGTCTTCCATATCATTCAGGGCGTCCCCCAGGTTATCTGGGGCATCCGGTTGCGTAAGATCGGCTTTATCTGCCGGCTGCTGTTTACCCCAGCCAGCGATGTGATCCTTGATCGCGTCCTCAAGTTGCTGTCGCTGGGGTTGGTCGGCTTTCTTGGTGCTCACGCCGGCTCGGAATGTCTGCTCTTCAAATTCGGTAGCCGAGATACCATGTTGTTTCAGTGCTGCTTTGACGGATTTGGTGTCCCAGGACGGCTTGAAAAGACTGTCATCCAACAAACCATTGTTCTTCAGAACCTGCATTGCGGCATCTGTGTCCAGAGTGTCTGAAGGCTTCTGCAGGTCGGCGCGTGACACACCTTGCTTTGCGATCAGATAGTTGGCGGCCCGGTTTGCGTTGAACATTTTTTTGTACCCGGCTGAAAGGCCAGGCACCTCAAATGGCCATTCCTTGAGTTCGTATTTCTCGCCAATCTCAATTGCTTTCTGGCGATAATCCGTGGATGCCTGTTTGCTGACGCCTTCGGCAATTTTGAACCGAATAAACTCGTTCAACGCCTCACGCATGGTGGCGTCATCTTCCTTGGTAAGATTCTCCGGCTTCGATGGTCTTGGTGACTGGTACGGAGTCCCTGTCATGACATAGGTGTTCCAGAACTGCTCACCCAGGCGCACCATGTGTGCTGCCAGGTTTGGATTGTGTGGCATGAAGCGGGTCTGGATGCCGAAGCCGGGACGGTTCACTGACGCAATCGTTTCTGCCAATGCATCAAAGTCCGGGTTGTCCTCGGCCATCAGTGAGTCAATCATCTGTGTGGGAATGTCGAGCTCACCGAGTTTGTAACCGGCCGGTGGTTCTTTGAAGTGTCCTTCATAGAGCACCCCGTACCAGTGCAACTGGCAAACATTAACCAGTTTTGCGCCGTCCTCCGGGTCCAGATTGTTGCGAACCTTGAAGTCTGTAATCACCCGACCAACCCTGCGGCATTCGGCCACCTCATCTGGATTGCCGACTAACCACTCATGCTCTGGGTGACCTTCCTCAAACGCTTTCGCAACATCGGGATCGTCCAGCACGCTCGTGTCGCCCGACGTTTTCCAGTACACCTTTTGCGCCAGGGGCTCCATGGCTGTGCCTCGTGCCATGTGTTCGTTCTCACGCATCGGGAAATCAAGCAACAGCTTTTGACGACTGATTTCTTCAAGGGTGCTGTAGGTTGTCGGCAATCCTGCAGCAACAGCCACCAGCTCGCCGATTTCGGAACCACCCAAACCGCCAGCCCGTTTGGCGTGCCAGACCGCCCGTTCCGGGTCACGCTTGATAATGCCATCGATCCATCGTTCCGCCGTTTCATCGGCAATCATCTTGCGTTGGGGTAGGGCATCAACAACCCGTTTCACCTGCAATCGCAAACTGATCTTGTCGAAATCGACGGCCATGACGTTACCTTCGTGCTGCCCTGATGTTTAGTATATGGTAGTTCATACTAACAGTGTTTTGAGCAGGCAAAAGCCAATTGGGTGCATTTCGGTGCCAGTCGTTCACTTTGGTTGACCCTAAAAGAAATCACGCCCATGTCATGACGCTTCCTGGTCATGCCCTGTCGTTGCAAAAGTCCTATTTAGGTGTCCCTTATTGGCGCAACGCTTTAATGGTCTTACGGTTCTGTGTACCCGTAACCGGGAGGTTTTGGTCTCGCTGAAACGCGCGGATAGCATCAGTTGTGCTGGGTCCAAGAATGCCGTCAATAGGGCCGGGGTCATATCCACGCCGGGTTAGGGTGCGCTGCAACTGTGTAATGGATAGTGGTGTCTGGAAGTCCAGAGAGCGCACGGCCTGGCTGTCTGAATTGGTATCTCGCTCACCAGCGTCGGGATCATGGTATTGGGCCAAATCGAGCCATGAGATAGGGAATCCCATAGAAACCCGATTGCCAATAGGGAAGATCAGCGGCTCTACGTCCAGTGTCCAGCGCAACACCTTCGCTGGGAACCCGGACCTCATGGTTGTGCCTTCACCTGCCGCAGCTTCAATGATTTCAGTCTGCGCCAGGCGGTTGCTACCAATCAGCACTGGCAGGCTGATGATTAGGGTGATCGCTGTTACCGGCACCACATAGCGTAGTACGCCGGAATGACGACCAGACCCCTTAATCGTCAACCCCACCATGACAAGGCGATTTGCCACCTTAGCCAGCGTTAACAGCGAGAAAATCAGCGAAAACGTCAACGCTAATGCCGGTACATACAAGGCTTTCAAAGGGGCGGTATGCGCCGGGTTGCTTCGATCCAGCACTGTGCCGGGATCAGGTAAGCGGCCAAACACTGCATCAGCACGTTCCCAGGCAGCAGGGATCAAAACGTCGTTTACGAAAGCGTCTTTACTCAGGCCCGGACGAGGGGGGTATTGTTCACTGAACCGCACGTCCAGCTCTGACGCCGCCTTGTTAACCAAGTACGTCGTCAGGGCCTGCATAAATGGCGTGGCCATGAATTCCGATCGTGACAGGTGAGGGCGTAACGTATCGTCGTGGTACTCCAGCCCGGTTTGCTCTTTAATCTTCTCATAGAAGGCCTCCCGGAATTTCTTGGGATATTCGTGCTTGGCTACCACCCGCATAAATGGGCGCGGAAGCAAAATCACCGCCCCACCAATCACGCGCTCATCCGTGAATAGGTGTGGTTTTATCTTTGCCAGTAACTTCGGATCGGTAATCCCCAGCGCGTGTTTGAGCGTCTTCGGGTGCGCCATCACTTCATTGCGGGTAAGGCCCGGCGTGGTAACCACATCCGAATAATCGGACCACATCACGCCATCCCATTTGTGATAGTGCTTGTATCGGGCCCAAGCGCCTTTAAGGCGACTGGTCGCCCGCTGTAATTTGCGACTCCACTGATCAATCTCTGCCATCTGACGCTGCAGATCGACCGTGTACTTGTATGAGCCGTCCATATACGCCTCGTACAGCGCATCTACACGTTCAGGCCCGATCTGCGCACTGTAGATCTCGTACAAATCATCAGCGGCCCGAAGCGCCTCTTGCTGCACACGGTTCTTGATCAACTCATGGGCAGTATCAACCACCTTGGCCACGGCCTGATCGTTGTGAAGTAGAGTGGGGCCAATCAGCGTGAGAAACGCCTTGGTTTCAGGTCGGGGCAGATCTTCCCGGCTGATGGGTACACCCTTGATATCTATTAGCCCACTCCGAATGGCCGGTACCGCATTCTGTAGATAATGTGCTGCTACCAGTTCCTCATTGCTGGCGGACTTAACCAGCGGCTCATTGATTAGCCATGATTGGAAGCTGGTCATCGCCCAAATGCACGCGGGGAACAACACTGCCGCTCCGATAGCCAGCCGAGAAAAGCGGGGCGGGTGAATTTGCCGCAGAGCGACAGCGCTAAAGATAAGCAGCCCCAGCCCAATACCGGACAACTGCTTGCCCTTAGTCGTCAGGTATTCAATGTCAACCTGCGTACCCAGGGCTCCACTGGTTGCATTGAGGATAGCCGCATTAAATCCGAATTCGGCCAGGACATACACCAGCTCAATGGTTAGCAAAACCAGAAGAAGTGGAAGCCAGCGTTTGTCCTTTTCAATAGCGCCCATGGCAGCCCCGTTTAGGTATTTTTCGCTTGATTGATCCAATCCGTCAGCGTCGAACTGTTGCTTTCAACGATCAACTGTTCTTCGGCTTCAGTTTGTGGTGGTGTTGGGCGGCTGGCAGCGCCAGGATAGTTGATGGCCTTTGCAGAGGCGATCGCCGTCTGCCGACCGACCGCTTGTGCTTCTTCAGGTGGCGTGCCCAGCGCCGCTTCCATGCGGGCAACCCCTTGTCCAATGCGATTTGCTACTACCGCCTCACGATCGGTCACCCCTCGTTGTGAGGCGTTGGCCAAATCCTGCGGATTGATCAGGAACGTATAATCTTCAATCCAGGTGTCCTTCGCAGGATTCTTTTTGTCGGCCGGCACCGGCTGGTACGCATCGTCTTGCGATTTTGAGGTGGCCCCTGGCACTGGTGGTGGTGGGGGTGCCTGCAACGAGCTATCCGAATCCGCATCACGTTTAATCGCCGCCAACGTGTCACCAAGATCCTCATCAATCTGGTACACCTCGTTATCATCAGCGTGCTCAAAGCCTTCTGAACGCCTCTCAGGGGGCGCCATGGTGCTGACAGTATCGCTTAATGTGGTGTCCATCATAACAGGGCGCTCGCCCATATCCGGGTCACCCGATTCTATGTCGTCATCCGGCGCGTTGGTAATCTGTTCGGTGTATTGCGCCATCAACGCCGCAAACAGCAGCCCATCCTTATCCAGTTCATCGGACACCACATTCTTGCGCAGCACATTGCGATATTGGAGTAGGGCAGGCTTCAATGGGGTTTCAAGCGTATCTGGAATGTAGTCATCGGACACATCCAGACTTTGACCTTCGCGCACTGCCTGACGCAGCGTAGAAAGCATCGGGGACTCTTTCTCAATCAGCGTGGCGCCGTATCCGCGTGTTGGCAAGCCAACATCGATCAACCGATGGATCACAAAATCCGAAACAATCGTGTCCTCATCCAGCCCGTGATAGAACATGGTGACCGGTACGATATTGTCTCGCCAGAAAATAATCCCTTCACCTTCAACCGACGAGCGCGTGTCCTGCGTATCTACGCGGCTACGTTTTTCGAAACTTGCGCTTTTCGAATCCCGATACATGCCGCTCAGCGAGTCATCGTCCATTGCATACGATTGCGCCACCGAGGCGACCCCTTCGCCAGCAATCTCCTGGATGAGTTCTTTGGTAGCACCGAGCCCTTCAGAGGCCATGACGATCTTCAGTTTGGTGTTCTCGGCGATCTGTTCGGCTTCATCGGCATCTTCCCTCTTCATGCCCGCATAGTCCTGGCCGGCGATGCACACTGCGCAATATAAGCCCCTAGCTTGTGCTAGAACCGACCCATACCCAGGAGTCATCATGAAGGCGAACTCATCGTTGATAATGCCATAGGGAGTCGGTGCAGTTGTGGGAAGGTTGTCCAGAACGTCCTCTTTTCGGCCCTCAATGTCGGGTGGCAAACCTGTGGAGATCGCGTTTTTTTGCGCCGCCAGAACGATTTTAGCAAGATTTTTCATCTCATCGGGCGCTTTTTCGAGCGCCGGAATCATGACAACACAGATACGTCTGCGGAGAACTTGGTCGAGAAATGAAATCTCGCCACGTCCAACCATGTAAATATCGCCGTAGGTGTCCGACAAGCTCGCCAGTGCCCGTGTGAAATACGCCTGTGCAAAACCAAACTGGCGGGTAACTTCTTCTGCCTGCTTGTCAGTAGGGCGACCGTTACGGTCGGTGGGGTTTTCTTTATAGCCGGGCAGGGAGGTCAAATAGGCGCGTAGCGCCTCACGCGATTCCGGCTTTACTGGCTTGGCCCTCTTGAGCTTCTGAACTTCCTCAAATTCCAACGCCTTCCGGATAACCCCAGGTGTGATCTTCAGGTTCGCGTGATCCCGCAAATCCACAAGAGCCGGCATAACCGCACTGATCAGGCCTACGGCACGTTCAGAGAACAGCTTGTTTTCATCCCCGCCAGGGGGCATCAATGAAACAATGATCTGCGTGATGGATTCAGCCGACCCGTATGCAAACAGGTTGACATTGTTGCCCCGACGAACAGCCGGATCGGGCTTAACGCTACTGTTGCCCTTGATATAGTTCAGGGCCCTGAAATCGTCTTCTCGCCCAAAGAATCGCGCCAACGAAAAGATCTGCCAGCCAAGCTTAGGGGCTGCTTTTGCATCGGCGTACATTACTCCAGATCCAACCGAAAGATAGTTGGCTGTCATAGAGACAAGCGTCTCGGTCTTGCCGCTGCCTGTGGCGCCTATTAGCAAGCTATGAGTTAGTAAGTGACTGAACGATAACCATAATTCATAGGGCTTGTTTGAAAACCGAAGGTTGCCTACAAGGTACTCACCGCGCGCTGTATGGTTGCCCGCACGCGACGGTTTAGGGTCTCGCGCATCCTTGATACCCGCCTCTTTTGGCAGAAGCATTGGCAGTGTTTGTTCTTTATTGAGAGGTTTGCTGGTCATCCAGTAAATAACTGGAACGCAGACAATCATAAAGAACGTGGGAAAGAAGGGCGCGAGCGGAAGCAGAATGAGCGTCAGTGTGATGCTCAGCGCTGGTTCGTCCGCCAGTAGATCGCCAAACTTCTCAAATGGCGTTCTTATATCACGGTAAAGCTTGTCCTGTTGGACCTCATGTTCACGGCTGAGGCCGCGCATACGATGTTGTGCTGCACCCATGCTCAGGAGCCTCCTGTCTCAACGCTACCTGGCCCGGCTCCGTCCGTCATTCGCTGCAGGATCGTTGCGGTATCGCTCCCGTACACATCGGATGACAACGCGCACTTTTCTGGGGACGATGTTGCAGAAACAGGCTTAACCATCGCTACTACAGGGAATCCGTAAGCATCAAGCTTGGCACTATTACCTGACGCCTCAGTCTGTGTTGAGGGGGTAGCATTCGTTATAGCTTGGTGCTTTGGGTTAGCCGCGTAGGCGCCTGAGCTTCCGGCCACTATGGCCCACACCAGTAGCGCCATTCCGGCGCGCACTGCGTATGTCGGTCCTTTCACGTTCATCTACCGCTCCTTATGCTGCCGGTTTGGGTGGGTCAAACAAATCGATGCCCTTGGTTGGGCTGTATTGGTCGTCATTTCCAGGCTCCAGTGCCTTGCGCTCGGCAATTTCACTGGCAAGACCGTCATCAGACCCAATCCATTCTTCGTCAAATAGCATCTTCTGGAGGCCGTCGGTTCCGGCTTCGACGCACGGTGTTTTCACGGCGTGACCCTTTTGACGTTCCAGCATGAAGTGAGCCCACGGGCCAAGCGCTTCGCTAAATGGTCGATCACCACCATGACAACAAAGCGCAAGGTATAAACCGCGATTGCATCCTTTGAACCAAAGGAATTCCGGTGTGGTAAAGATGCCCTTCTTCCAGGATGCATCAAGCAATCCCATGAACACGGTTGCTTTGAAATGGTGTCGCTTGAGCAGGTCACGAATAACTGGCTTTTTGATGGCCGTATTGATGATCTCCCCGATGCCCCGGTCATCGATCGTCGGCGCATGCTGACCTTTTTTGTTTGTTCGCTGGTAGCTCAGCGCCAGTTTTAGCGCCAGTTCCCGGGCAGGGCCCAGACCTTTGGTGTTCGCCGTTAACAAAATGGCCAAAAGGCAGCGCTCAAACTTATCCAAGGCCTTAACGCTGAATGGGCCGCCCAGTTGCTCACTTAAAATCATGTCAGTTCGAGCAACGTCGAGACGACAGCGGTTGGGCGGTGGCATTGCCCTCCGACGCTGCTCAACCGACCACCGCATTTTCTTGCTAGTCCAGCCAGTGATCGGTTTCGGGGCGTCTTTACGGGCTGCGCCACGGCCGCCAAGCATGGCGCTTAATACCGTCGCCCCAACCCGTTTCTTGTGAACGACCACCAAATGATTTTCTAGCGCAAAATCGATGGGTTGGCGGGCGATCGCTAATGGCCCCTCATGAATCGGTGTGTTTAGTAGATCCTCACCCTTAATCGAGGCCAGGGCGGCATAGCGAGTGGAATTCAGCTCAACCAGTTTTTCCAGGTTAAAGCGGCGTTTGAACCGATTGATAATGTGCGTTTTACGGATTCGCCGTACACGTAGGAGGACCAGCGGGACGAACAGCAACATAAAGGTGTGACTGATTACCGAAATCAACTGTTTCGCTGCGTCCCATCCATACCTGGACGGGTCCGCCAGGTGCAGCGATTGCGCCCAACTTGCAAAGTTACCCGACATCGAATCCGGGTACACCCAGGGCACATGCTGCAGTCCCTTTGACATATACCCAACGATGTAAAAAAGCCCGGTGAGGATGACTTCGGACTGTGATCGCCAAAGCAACCAGAACACCAGCAAAACCGTTACTATGCTCACCAGAATAAAAATCAGGCTATCAAGGTGTTTATCCGATGCTCCTTGACTGGCGCCACCGCCGTGCGTGTTGGCACTCATGACTTTCCTCCGTTTCGATAGTCTTCAATCATCTGTTCGTAGGTTTCCATGAGCCGGTCGGTGTAGCGGGTGATATGAGGCTCATTCTTTGAGTGGTAGCGGGCAATCGCCCGGAAGTAGTCGCGGGTGCCGGCAGCCGTTTGATTCTGCGTCACAGTGCGGATGTACCAGGCCGACACGCCGAGGTTGATGCAGTTGTTGTTACGCACCATGGCCTCGGTCAAACCGTATTTGCGCAATTCGGGTAGGTGGATGGAGTTAATCTGGGTCAATCCCAGGTCGTAGGAATGATTCGTATTCCCGATCTTCGCCCCGGACCAACCACCTTCCACCTTGATCACCAGGCTCAGGATCAGCGGATGAACACGATAGTGACGGGAAACCCTCTTAACGCACTCCGCCGTTAACTCTGACGGCCGTTCGAGCTCTTGGATGTATTCAACCGGTGCCGATGGCGGCACGGTTGGCGGAGGTGGTACGTCAAACATATTCGCAGGATACCCTATAATCCAATACTGACTACGGGATTATACGGTATTGCGGTGCCGAGCGGGGCGATCGCCGAAAATTCGTGATCACGATTTTGCAAACCAGAGGTGGGAATCGCGCCGTCCGTGGCGTGGAGATTATGGAGCCGGTGTCTTAATTCAGCGTAGGGCCGCTGTTTTGATCATCGGACGCCTCTATCCCGCTATGAACGGTGAGGCTCACATTCAACGCTTCTTCAAGCATGTGGTACTGGGACTGGAAGCGGGCGTCTACTTCGGTAAGAGGATATCCTTCAACCGTCCAGGCCCGGCGCTGATCGGCCGGCGCTTCCTTGTATTCCGCCAGCACACTGCGCGCCTGACTATCCCAGCTATCGGCATAAAGCTCCCCGGCCCGACGCAACAGGTTTGCTCGTAACATTTCCTGTTCGTTCACACTCATGTGCTGAGCGACCCTGTTATGAGCCATGGACTCATCGACGGCATGCCAGATCACGCTACTTACATGCTCCATAAATGCCCGCGTATCAGTCTGCCAATAATCAAAGCGTGTGTGCGCACTAATCACTGGTGCCAGCGCTTCCATCATGGCCATAGAGCGCCGCAGGTCTGGGCTCTCATGATTGCCGGTACGATGTTCTTTCCATACACCATCAAGATTGGAAGCCTCGGCCAATACGTCGGCCCACTTCATGTCCAGGGCCTTACTGCCCACACGGCGATAATGATCGCTAACAACCTGTGCCACTGACCCAGTAATTGAGGCGAGCACAAAGTTTTCCGGTGGCATCTCCAATTTCTGATACAGCGCAGTGGTCTGTTCGCCGATGTGCCCAAGCATCTTCTTGGAATACGCTTCCAGATCGTCCGGCGACAACCCCTCGCTATGATGTAGGACGCCTCCAAGTACCTTGCTGACAATGCGCAACGTGCTCAGAGACGCATAGGATGCCTGGTTGGCATTCTCCATCGTTTCTTCTACATCCTTAACCTCGTTAAAGATATCGACCATAATTGCTTACCCCTGCTTATCGGAACCGGCGGACAACCGATCGGCTGCCACATTGAACGGGTCATCGTTAAGATCCATCGCCAGATCCAGATCATCTCCCTCGTTCTCCGACACCATTTCAGCCTCAAGCTTCTCGACCAGACGCTTAACACGCGCATGCAGATTCTCTGGCACCACAACGCGGGGATTCACGTTCTGCGCTTCCAGCGACTGCACAACCGGTGTCAGATCCAGAATGTGGGGGGACGGATCGCCATGAAAATTCAGTTGCTCGTTTTGGGACAACGTGTGCGCGGATTCAATCGCCGCATCCATGAGCAACACGGTCACTGACGCCGGCACCGTGGCCAGGGTGCTCACGGACGTGCGGGCCCCGAGCATAGAGTTGTCATCCTTTTCATTGAAAAACAGCGGGCGCTGAATGTCCTTTTCAAGCTGGTTCATCTGGCTAATGAAGTCGCCGGCACTCATGTCCATGGACTCCAGCCGCTCGGTCATCAGAGTTTCCATCAATTCGGTGTCGAACATCAGGTTCATTTGCCGATACAGGCTATGGGTCAGATAATCGGTCAAAATCGGCAGAAGACCGTTGCACCGAAACGCCTGCAGTGCCGGAACTGATACACCTTTTACCTCAACTTCCGTGATACCCTGCGCATGCGCCCGCAGGATCAAAGCGTCCTCGATGATCGCCATTTGCCCGGGCTTGGCCAACGGGTTGGGGAACCCCTCGGGAAAGGGTGGGGTAGCGTCTACCTCATCCTCGCGCAGCTTCCACCCCTGGTAATCCGGTTCTTGCTCGGTTGTCTCAACCGCTGCATTTTCTTCGGCCATCGTTCTATCCATCTTATGCTGATATTAACTAACCGACAGCATACCGCACTTTGCTGGCGGATATGCTGCCTTGGGGTGAATTCACCGGTTACCCGATCGTGATACTGGCGTCGTCCTCAAGATCGTCACCGTCATCGTTCAACGCATTGTCCAGGTCATCGACTGGCCGACGATCTTGCGCCGCCAGGTGCTCGGCAATGTCCCGGTTGGTTGCCATAGCCTCGGCAATCTCTGGCAGGTCCGGGTGCTCACCGGTTTGCCGATAAATCTGGGCCGCCATTTCCACCACAGGGGTCGGGTCCATCGGCTTGTCGCTGTCGATTTCATCACCCAGCATCTCCGACAGCTCCCGGAACCGGGTGCGCGTTTCCTCCATCTCCTGTTCGTATTCAAACGGGGCGCCCAGATCCGCCTGCATGTTTTCCAGGTTTTCCTTGGCATTGGCCAATGCTTCGCGAGTGCCATCAATACCGTTATCGGTAGCAATCTTGTGAACCGTGCGCACCAGGGCTTTCGCTGCCATCCGGTTTACGTCGGCGTTTTTATTGGGCGTGCCGTCGGCATTGAATTTTTCCTCATCACTGAACAGGTCGTTCTGGCTCAGGAATTTGAAGATATCTTCTTCCTGCCCGGTTTCACGCACCAGGATCAGCTTGGGCTCTGAGGCCATGCGGGCCATGCGAAGCTCCAGGCCACCCATCTTGCCCACGGTCACTGTCCGGTAGGCCGGCGCCCGTTCGGCCATGTGCTTGAGCGCGTCCGCCAAGCCATCCAGGCCGCCAGCCGTACATGCCGGGCCGTCACGCAGGGCTGGTTGCGGGTCATCGAACTCAATGTGCAGTGGCAGCTTCGAGTTCACCAACTCCTGTTCCCGAATCTTGGCATCCAGGAACCCGCTGATGTTCTCGATTTTCTTTTCCTGGTTGTGAATTTGCTGCGCCAGGTCCGCCTGGTTGTCCACATGGTTGTCGTGCATACGCTTGAACTTGTCCAGCGCCTGACGGGTTTCCATGTAATCGCGAATGGCCGGGTTGCCGGTGGTGACCGCCAGAATGTCCTCGTACCCAATCTCAATGTCCTCGTTGATGTCACGAGCACAATCCTCGGGACGACGCATGGCCTGTTGGGTCATCCGCAGCTTACGGTTCAGGGTTTCCCACATGAACAGGTCAAAGCTGTCCTCGGTCACGTAGGTGAAGTTGAACACCTCATCGAACATGTTGCCCTGCCGGTCCATGCGGCCCAGGCGCTGCTCGATGTCCGCTGGCTTCCAGGGGGGATCAAGCTGGTGCATCGCGACCAGGCGCTCTTGCACGTTGGTGCCCACACCCATTTTCTGCGTGGAGCCCAGCAGGAAGCGCACTTCACCGGAACGCACCTTCGCAAACAATGCTTCCTTGTCCGAATCACTCTTGGCGTCATGGATAAAGGCAATCTCATCCTCGGGAATGCCGGCATCAATGAGCTTTTTCTTCATATCGTCATAGACGTTGAAGATGCCCTTGCCGGTCGGGGATGAGAAGTCACAGAAGATCATCTGTGCCGCTTTTTGCTCATCGAACCGGTGATACAGTTCCACGCACTTGCGAACACACTTATTGACCTTGGAATCCTCAAAATCCTCCAGGCCCGGGTGAATCAGGCGTGGGTCCAGAGACGCCTTACGCCCGTCCGTGGCAATCGTCAGCAGAATATCGTCCGCCAGTTCCGACAGGCGTTCTTCATCCACCTCTCCGGTGTCTTTATTGATCACCGTTTTGTCGTTGGCTTTGTTCAAGCGCTGGCGGATTTCATGGGCAATTCGTTCTGCCGAGGAATTGCCGCCACTATCGGCGTTCCGCACCGTGCGGGCCCGCGCCTCGATGTACTGCATAAAGTTCTTCATGAACGGCGATTGCGGGGCGACCACCGTTTCAGAAGTCACGTTCGGCGTAGGCAGTTGCAGGTCTTCGCGGGTTTTGAAATCCACGAAGGTGCGCACGGTCTTGACCAGTTCCGGAATGTTCTTGAACCGGGACAGGCGGGACTTCATCTGGTAGCCACCGCCCTCGGGCTTCATTTCCATTCCGTGCTTCACTTCCCCGAACAGCCCCATCCAATCGTTGAAGTTCTGAATGCCCATGCCTTCGAGCAGGTCAGGGCGCAGATAGCGCTGGAAGGTGTAACACTCGGTCACCGAGTTGGAGACCGGGGTGCCGGTCGCCATCATCACGCCATACGGCCCGCCATGCAGATCGTGCAAATACTGCGTTTTCAGGAGCATGTTGGTCGCGCGTTTGGATGAGGCGTTGGACACGCCCGGAATTTGTTGCGCGGTATCGACCTGAAGGTTCTTGTAGTAATGCGCTTCATCCACACCGATCCAGTCAATACCGATCTGCGACATGTTCAGCACATTCTCTTTCTCATCATTCACATCTTGCAGCGCCCGCTCCAGTCGCTGTTCAAGCTGTTTGATGGCCTTTTCAATTTCCTTCTCTTTGTAACTCCGCTCCTGATCGTTCTCCATCGACGCCCGGAGCTTTGCAAGCTCGGCCGTGATCATCCGTGCCTCAAAGTCTTTCGGCACAGTGATTTTCTCAAACACGGAGTGAGTACAAATCACCAAGTCCCAATCGCCCATGGCGCAACGGGCGGCAAAGGCGGCCCGGTTATCGGCCCGGGCATCGGCGGCGGTCATGGCCAGCACTCGTGCCCCGGGGAAGATGGACTGCGCATCGTTGGCGAACTGCTCCAGCATGTGGTTGGGGACCACGCACAGCGGCTTGTTCCAGCGACCCATCTGCTTGCCGCGGATCGCCGAGCCGATCAACTGCATGGTTTTGCCGGCACCAACCACATGGGCGGTCATGCAGTTCGGGCCGGACACGGCTCGCCAGATAAAGTCGTTCTGGTGCTTGCGCGGTACCCAGGAATCGGCCATGCCGGGGTAGACCATGTGACTGCCGTCCGGCTCGTGCAGCACCCAGGTGTTGAATTGGGTGTTGTAAATGTCTGCCAGGCGTTGCGCACGGGCCGGCGACTTGAAGATCCACCGGTTGAAGGCGTCCACGATTTCTTCATGTTTGGCCTGCGCGTTCAGCGATTCCTCGGTGTTAACCTCGTAGCGTGTCGGCTCCGTGCCCGGAATGGGATCAAGCACCTTGGGGGTGGTGTTGGTAAACCCGAATTCCAGCAACTCAAACACGTTTTTGCGGGATGTGCCCCAGCGCGATTGGGCGACGTGCTTTTGCGCCTCGGCAATTCGTTTCATGGACGGGGAACCACGCTCGGCACTTGGCATCAGGCGCCAGTGACGCTTGTGGGTATCGAAATAGACTTTCGCCCCTGCGTTGCCTTCGGTGTTGATGCCCAGGCCGTCTTTCAAAAACTCGTTCATCACATCTTCGGGCAGCCAGAACGCATCCAGTGACACCTTGATTTCCGACGGTTTCAGCGGCTCCGGCATGGCCTCGTTCAAGGCATCGACGTTGACGCTGAAGCTGGGGTCGGAGGCGGCGACGTTTTGCGCCAGCTCCAGTTTCGGGCCCAGGTTGCCGGACAGGTACATGGTGCGCTCGACCAGTTCGTTGTTGGCCGGGTCGATAAAGGCCTTGCCCTGGTTCACCAGTGTGTTGCGGATCTGTTCAGCCGTCGGGGCGTTGTCCAGATGCGACAGCAACTGCTCGATGTAGGTTTCCGACAGGCGGGCGGTGTAGGCCAGCGACAGGGCAACGGCGTCGTCCAGGGTATCGGCCTTGGTGGGCGCCTCGGTCATCGGCTCCACGGTACGCTGATGGTACACATCCGCCAGCGACCAGTTGTTCTCGTTGTCCACGAGCACCGCCCCGCGCAGAAGGGCAGAGCGGCCGTCGGCATCCAGCAGTTTCTTGCCGGCACCGGCAATCGGCTTTTTGCCATCGCTCGCCTTGATCAGCGTTTCGGCATCCTGGCGCGCGGCGGCCCGCAGTTGTTCCAGTTCGGCGTTCTCGTCCGCGGTGCGGGCGGTCGCTTCCATGGCCATCAGCGCTGACAGGCTTTCCATCGCCTTGATGGTCAGCGCCATGCGCTTGTGGCTGCTCTTGGGGGGATCGACCTGGCGTTCTTCGATTTCGCCGGTCGGGGTCACTTCCTTGGCCCAGAATTTCTGGCCATCGAAGCGCAGGGCCCCGGGCAGGTCGTCCAGTTCCCGGTTTTGCTGCGTACTGTTCTTGATGGTCTGGGCGATCTGATCCGGGGTCAGGGTTTCGCGCTCACCGATCGCCACGTTTTCCGGCATGGAGGCCATGGCCTCACGCAATGCCTCGCGCTGTTCAGCAATGGTACCGCCACCCAGCACCCGCATTTTCGGGCCATGCTGGGTGGTAACCACCGCCAGCTCACCCAGCACGCGCTCGGGATGATCCACGTACACCTGATTGATCTTGTTACCACCGATCATTTCACCCGGCTGGTAGACCTCGCCATTCCATTCCAGCGGTGAACCCGCCTGCAGGGGCGCGTCAATCTTGGCGGTGTCCAGAATGTTCAGCGGCTCGTAGGACGGCTCAAAGTTGCCCTTTTTCTGCAGGAACAGAATGTCCGTCACCACCTCGGTGCCGGTGGACTTTTTAAAGGTGTCCATGGGCAGGCGGTAGGCCCCGACCACATGCGCCCGGTCCATGATTTGCTGGCGGACGGACGTATCGGCGCCATCGAGGACGTAGGACGAAGTGACGAAGGCCACCACGCCCCCGGGACGTACTTTGTCCAGGCCCTTGAGGAAGAACTGGTTATGGATGCTGTTTTTGCGCTCCGGGTGTTCCGGGTCAAATACGGTGTAATCGCCAAACGGAATGTTAGAGATCGCGCAATCGAAGAAGTTGTCCGGGAACTTGGTTTTCTCAAAGGCCGAGGCAATGACCCGGGCATCCGGGTGGATGGCCTGGGCAATCCGGGCGGTCAGCGGGTCGTATTCCACGGCCGTAAAATACTTCACCTTGTCCGCTGCCGACTCGGGCATGTGCGCCTTGAAGTTCAGACTGCCGGCCGAGGGCTCCAGGGTCCGTTCCAGGGGCACGCCCATTTTATCCAGGGCTTCCCACATCGGCTGAATGATGCCGGAGTGAGAGTAGTGGGCATTCAGGACGGTCGAGCGCAGGGTTTCATAATCGGCGAAGGAAATCACGCCGCTGGCGCGCATTTCCTTGAGCGATTCCGCGCCGGCCTGTACCCACTTGGGCAGGCCCCAGGCGTATTCTTTAAAGAGGTCGGGGTGAATGCCCCCGAAACCGGAGTATCCGGCCAGGATACCCCGTTCTTCCATGGTGGGTTCGCTGCCCTCGGTTTCCAGTTGGTGCAACAGGTTGAGGGCTTCGAGGTTGGCGCTCAGTCGTGCAGCGGCGCTGCGGGTGTCTTCATCAGATTCCGCGACAAAACGCTCAGGCCGAGCAAAGTCTTCAGCGGCGATGGCGTCTCCAAGGCCTTCCCAATCCGGCTGTTCATCAGCTCCTTGGCCTGCATCTTGGTCTCGTTCGCCACGCTCATCCGCGTCCGGAAGTCCGTCGCCTGTGCCTGCGGATGCTTCGCTTCCAGATTCAGGCTCAGATTCCCCTGTTCCTCCGCCAGCAGAAACTCCAGCATCGCCAGGGTTTGAAGCAGTGGCATCGGATTGATCAGATCCGTCCGTTCCGGGTCTTCCATCAGCGTCATCAGCTTGGTCGGCTGACTCTCCATCATCGCCGAAAAGATCCCCCGCAATTCCGGGCTGAACACCGTCCTCATTTCCGCCAGCATCGCGTCCAGAAACGGGGTCACCATTTCCATCGGCGCCTGGCTGGCCGGATACGGTTTGCTCTGGGTCTGGTACGTCTCCGGTTTCTCCGGCGTCGTCCCCATCGCCACTTCCGCTGCCAGCACCATGTCCAGCAACTCGTTCAGCATCCACTTCCGGCCGTCCGACAGGTTCGGCTGGGCCAGCGCGGCCTTGATCGCCGTCGAGCTCGGCGTCTTGCTGGTCTGCTCCCGCGCCAGCGGTCCCGGATTGCTCCCGCTGTTCCAGTAGATCGCCATCTGTTGGCTCAGTGCTTCGATCACCAGGCGCCGCGCGGCCAGGTGTTCCATCAGTTCGGTCATCTGCGTCTGATACGGCTCCGTTTTCAGATCCATCATCGTCAGCAGTTGCTCCGGTTTGTGATTCAGCAGTGTCATCATCGCCGGAATCCTCTGTGTCAGGTGTTTCGGAAAGTGTATCACCGTCGGTCTGGGTGCGCGTGGAATCCGGCGCACTTTGCTCACCCTCGATGGCAAAGCCGGCCGCGTACCACGCTTCTTTCATGGTGGCCGGGGCCGGGTAGGGCAGGCCACCGGCCTGGATGTCATCGGTCATGGTCAAACGCTGGGTCAGCACTTTGACCTCGCCCGCCTCATCGGCCACCAGGCTCACCAACTCCAGCGGGCCACCAGTCCCCATTTCCGGGTCCCGGTTACGCGCCAGCCAGCTTACGGTCTGGCCGTCCACATCCAGCTCAATGGGTACCCAGTTACGCCCGGTTTCCCCGGATACTTCATAAGAGGCGCGCACCCGATCGCCCAGCGACAGCGATTCCGGTTCCTCGCCCAGTGCTTCCTCGGCGGTCAGGTGGGAGGTGCCGCGATTGTCCACGTCCACCTGTGCCTTATACCCGCTGCGGGTCGGCACCATGCCCACCGATTCCCAGACCAGAATGGAGCCGGACACATGCGCCCGGACCCCGTTCTCATCCTCAACCACCGTCTCGCCCTCGGTGTTCTTGCCAATCACCGGATAGCCAAAGAGGGTTTCACCCTCATTACCCCCGTTATCCCCACTACTTTCTTGTACGTTGTCCCTCAAAGGTTCCCCGGTAGAAGGGGTGTCCTCGATCTGAGAGATCCATTTCTGAATTTCAGCATGCTTTTCCAGCAGGGCTGTCCTGACCGCTTTACCCTGGCGCAACTGGGCTTCGCCAAGGGTATCCAATGCGTCTTTCAGGTCATCCAGATCAAAGTCATTCAGGTTGTCATAGGAATCGAGCAGTTCCAGGTCGCCCCGAACGCTCTCGTAGTAAGCCTGTTCCGCTTGCGCGGTCACCTTTTGCCAGTAGGGCAGGTTGGCCTTTTGCAGATCCCGGTTCAGGGTCACCAGATACTCATTCACGGTATCCAGATCGGTCACGACCAGGGCGGCCAGGTATTCTTTAATGGCATCCTGAATTTGTCCCTGGGCATCCTGATTCGTGGCGTTCTCGGGCAACTTCAGTTCCCGGGTGCCAACACCGGAAATCACCAACAGGTTGACCCCACTATCGTTGTCGATAGCGACCCCGGCCGGCATGGCCTCGTTGGCCTTGGCACGATCAAATGGGGCATCCGGTCCTTCGGACGGTTTGGCAAACCGGGCCTTGGCGGCCTGGGCGACCACTTCGGCGCTCTCGATTTCCTCAAGTGTGAGATTCAGTTGACCGGCTTTTGGAAACAGCTTGCCAAAAAACGTGTTCACGGCGCCCTGGTTGCGCACCATAGGTCCGGTAAACACAAGAAAACGATCACGAATACCGGCCACCTTGATTTGGCGACCGTCACCCACTTTTTGGCAAACCTGATTCAACTTGGGAACCATGGCATCCACGCGAGCTTTGGATTTCTCGGCAGATTCCTCAAAATCGGCTGGCCGTATCACCAGAGCCCGGTTACCCGATGCGTCGTGCATGACAGTCATCATCAGGTTGTAGGGCGTCAAATCCGGCCAGGGCATCTTGGTTGTGCTCATACGGGGCTCCGTAAATTGAATCAGGTTTGCCTTAAACAGAAAAAAGGAAAGCCCCGGCCGTAGCCGGGACAGGACAACCTTTTACAGGTTCTGGCTTGCCAGTTGCTGGGTCAGGTCGTCCATGTCGAAATCGACATCCATTTCCATCATGTCATCGTAAGCATCAAGCTCTTCGTCAACCGGTTGTGCTTGGGCAGCCGCTTGTTGCGGTTGCGAGGCCGGCTGTTGCGCTTGCTGGTTACCCTGACTTTGTGCGGCGGCCTGTTCCGGCGCATTCTGGGCTTCCTGCGCTTTGCGCTGGGCGGCTTCACGGGAGGCTTGTTCTGCCTGGGCAACCTGCTTGTTTGCGAAATACGGATTCGGGGTAATACTTTCCCCGGCATCCGGGCTTGGCATGTGGCCAGGCACCTTACCGAGCGTGGTCAGGGTTGCCACGTTGGTGGAATCGTTTTTCTGCCGTTCATAGCTCACAACGGACAGACGATATTCCGGGAACTGGGATTGCTTGTACTGATCGTTGCCGTTCTCATCTTGCGTGGGCAACTTGAAAAAGCGCGCGGTTTCCAGGACGGCTGCTTGAACACGCGGCACACCCTGTACGGGTTGACCGGTTTTCTTATCGTGGGTCATCCCGAATACATCAATCTGGAAGCCGGGCAGGGCTTCAAGGGTTTCACCTTCAAGTTCCGGTTTTGCCTTGTTGACACGCATCAGCGTGGTGTACGCATCGCTGCGCTCGATACGCTTCAATTGTTCATCCAGGGAGACCGGCACATAGTCACCGGCTTCGTTGCGCGTCTGATTTGGGACAACCATTTCCAGTACGGAGCCCTGACCCACCCGGAACGTCAACAGCGCTTTGGTTTTATCCGGCGCCAATTCAATGGCCTTCTTGACCGCATCCTTGATAGAGCCATCCAGGTTCTTACCCATGGTCACCGTGATGGGTTTGGCGTCTTCCGGAATCAACAGCACGCGCCCGCGGCTTTGCTTGCCACCCGTGCTATTTTCCTTGATAGCAATAGGGCCACGACCACGATTTTCCCGTTCCGGGATAACCTTTGCCCAGCAGCGGTCAATGCACATTTCGTGCTCGATACCTGCACGATCTACCCGGGTACCGTCTTTTTTCTGGATACGCTGCATGTGCGGCACTTCATAGGTACCATCAGGGCGTTCTTGCACACGATCCAAACGGATCTTGCCACCCGGCATGGTGTGTACCAGGGAGTTCTCATCAGCGTATTCCTGAATACCCATGACGTTATCGGAACTGGCATTAAAGACAACCCGGACCTTCTTGGGCACCCCATTTTCGTCGTTATTCATGAGATCGTGGCCAATCATGGCGCACTTGGCCGGGTCACGATCGAGTTCATACTTTTCAACCTGGAAAACTGTGGTGAAGCCTGCCTGCGCCAACCGGCGCTCCTTGGAGACTTCCTTTTTGGTTTCTTTTACGTCATTGGAGATATCAATAGCCATATCGTCGTCCTACCTTGTCGTGTCGGGAAAATGAACGCCATGCGTTATGGAGTACATTAGATTGTGCGATAATAGGTGACAAGACATTCAGGACACCTTGTTCACTTTGGTTGACTATCGTTTTGATACGAATTGGTTAACCTGTTGTTGATAACGAATCCCTGATTTTGTTTGTTTTGGTTAACTTGGCTGGCGGCTCGCACGGTGTTCACTTTGGTTTGCTGTGGGTTTGCTGGCGGAGTGGATAGGAAGTCCTTGTAAGGACAACGTACAACATGGCTGGAGTGTTAAGGCATGAGTGAGGACGACGACAAACAGGGCGTGGTGTACCAACCCAAGAAAGGGGCGGCACTAGGGGCGCGACTGGAGTTCGCCATGATGCACGCCCGGCTCAAGCCGGCCGACTTGCGTCGGCGTCTGAAGGTTGAGCATGGCGTCACCATGAGCAAGACCAACACCTACAAGCTGCTTAACGGCGGGGTCGAGCGCACCAAATACTTCATGGAAATTGCCGAGGTGTGCAACGTCAATGCCCGCTGGCTGGCCACCGGCCACGGCTTTATGACCGATCAGACCGGGCGGCTATCCAGTCGGGAGCAAGCCGCCAAGAATATTCACCGCCTGATGGTCCAGCATGTGGTTCCCCCAAACCGCAACGACATACTGCGCCTGCACGGGCGCATGTTGGGCCTGATTCAACACGGGCTGTTAACGCCCGAGCTGGTGACCCAGCTCGGACAAACGCTGGATGCGTTGGTGGACGAGAATGAGGGGGCATAGCCCTGTCCGATGTGCGGTGCCCGCGCTTCGCGCCGGCACCACCCTCTGCCCTACCCCGCACAAAGCGGGGCAGGGCTGGCGGATCGACGGACGTTGTGACCGTCCCGGGCGGGGTAGGGCACCGCGTTTCTTCCCCTTTTTTTGCTAATAGTGACTCCTTTATGATCGTTTCTTCTTCTGCTTCGCGTTCCTCACTGCGTCTGCTTCAGTTCTTCGTCGCCGGTTTTGCCTCGCTGGCCTATCAGGTGGTCAGTTTCAAGCTGATCGCCATTGCCGGATTGGGGGATGCTTTGTCGGTGGCCATCAGTCTAACCGGCTTTGTGTCCTTGTCGGGCTTTGGTGCCTTGCTGGCGGGCCGGGTCCCGTCCCGGCTGGCCGGCTGGTGGGAAGTAGGGCTTGGGGTGTACGCCCTGGCAATCTTTGCCACCCTTTGGCTGGCGGGCATTGAGCCGGTGGTGGCTCTGTCCGGTGGCCTGGCGATTGCCGGGAAACTGGCGTTGTTCCTGGCGCTGACCGCCCCGCTGGCGTTTCTCTCCGGCATGCTGATTCCCTTACACCAGTATCGTCAGAGCCGGTTCGCACCCGGCAAGCCTGATGCCGACTTTCTCAGTTTCCTGCCGGTGTACGTGTTCTTTCACATCGGCGGGGCGCTTTCGCTCCTGCTTATTGAGTTGTACGGCTTCCCGGCCTTCGGCTGGCCGCTGATGGGAACCGTGATCGGGGCCTTGTCCCTGCTCAATGGCGTGAGTGTGCTGCGCCAAACGCCCGTGCCTGTCGTGCCGAGACCGGCGCATCCCGGCCCCGGTGGTACCGCCGCGGTATCCTCGTTGTTGTGGGTGTTGCTCGGACTGTCGGTGATCACCGGCTACGCCGGCATCGTCTCGTATAAGGCCTTTGATTATCTGGTGGGGCCAAACATTCGCAACTACACGGTGGTCACCGCTCTGATCTTTGTTGGCCTGAGCCTATCCGGCCCCCTGGCCCGGCGCCTGGATCTGACCCTTCGCGGCATTCTCGGGTTGACCGGCCTGGGCATCGGCTGCCTGTTCCTGCCGGTGGTGGCCATCCCCGCCTTGGCCGTCGAGGTGCTGGATGCGCAATGGAGTCATTGGTGGATCTACGCGGCGGCCGGCGTTCTTTTGATCGTGCCGGCCTACACGCTGATGGGCGTGTCGGTCCCTGCCGCCGTCCGCCTCGGCGTGCGTTCGGAGTGGGCCCTGTTTGTGGTCTCGATCGGTAACGCGCTCGGGTACTGGCTCTATATCCTGACCGCGCACCACAACGTCGATGCCGTGGTGCTGGCTTCGGCGGCCGTCGGTCTGTTGCTGCTTGGGTCGGTGCGGATCTGGCTGGTCGCTTTCCCGCTGGCGGGGCTGTTTGCCACACCCATTGTGTCAGTGGCGCACCCGGCACTGCATCACATGATTCTCGACAGTCGGCTGACGCAAACCTTCGCCTTTATGCAGGCCGAGCCCATCCCCATGAGTCGCCCGGGGCAAGAGCCGGTCAACGGCGTGGTGTATTTTAAGATTGTGCAAAGCTGGAACACCTATGGCTGGTCCGTGGATCATGTTCGGGTCAACGAGTGGGCCACCGACGCCAAAGAGGTGTTGTTGGAGTCTGAAGATAAGCTGGTGATCGGAGGGTTCACCAGTCTGTCCATGCAGGTGCCTGAACGGGTGATGTTTGCCGAAGCGGCTGCGGCAGGTCTTCCGTCATTGTTCGCCCCTCGACGCGAGCAAGCGTTGGTGTTGGGTGCCGGTACCGGCGTCAGTGCCGGCATGGTGGCCACGCACTTTGGCACCACCGATCTTGTGGATCTGAGCCCGGACACCCCGGATCATCTGGCGTACTTTGAGCCGCTGAATGGCGGGGTAGTGGATCGCGCGTCTTTAATCCGACAAGATGCCTTGGCCTTTTTGCGGGATCGGACCGCCAATCAGACAGCCACCAACGGTTACGACCTGATTTTCTCCACGGTCACCGGGGCCGGGTACCCATTTTCTGCCATGCTTTACACCGATACCTTCTATCGCCAGGTGGCCGCCAACTTGGCGCCGGATGGGGTGTTTGCCTTCTGGGTCGATAGTCGTTTGCCCTGGGGTACCGGGCTGGGGTCTGTTCTTAACGCCGTACAGGCACATTTGCCGTACCTGGCACAGTACCGTGTGTGGCCCACTCCTGCCATGGAATCGGGCGAGGTGGTCGCGGTGCCGACTGATTCCAACGACCCCGTTCCGTACCACGTTATCATTGCATCCCGGTCGCCTCTGGCGGTAGGCGCTGCCTCGGCACCCATTCTCGACGAACTGAAGCGGCGCTATGAGTCTGTCAGTGCCGTGGATGACAGGTCGGAACTTAATGGCTATGGCGTCGGTGCTGCCAGTAATACCCTGGCGCGTCATCATAAGCTATCACCTCATCTTGTCGCCCGTGGTGAGCAATCTGAACGACAGGCGCCCCTCGCTAACACCGCAACGATGCCGCAGTCCTATGCCTACGATCTACATTACGCCCATCTGGCGTCTGGCGTGCAAAGCCTGCGCGCGGTCGTTGCGGAGTCCAAGCAAGCGTCCACGTTCTCCTCCGGCGACCGGGTAACCGACGGCACAACTGTCTACGTGCTGAATGAGAATGGTGAATGGGTTAAGGAGTAGGGTGGGGCGATCTTCCTACCAGCATCCGGGGTATCAGACGCAAAAAAACCGCCAAACTTAGGTTTGCGGTTTCGCGTCTGCCTGGGGCGAGCGGCATACCCTGGCGGGCCGACCTGCCCCTATCCCATGGATGGCCCGGAGGGGTCATCGTCCAGATCGTTGATATCATCCAACGAAGCATCACCAAATCGGGCGCGATCTTCCTGTGCGAGCAAAGTGCGATAGATGCCTAGCGGCGCACGCTCCTGGGACTTCAGCATTGCCTGGGTGGTTTTCAGATCCATGCGATCATCGACCGCATTCAATTCACCGTTCACCTTGTCGATGAACCCGTCACTGAAATTATGCTGATGATTCCGGTTAAAGGCGTTCAAGGAATCGTGGACGGTCAAGGCGCCAACCCCTGGTCCTCCCAGGTGAATTTCGTAGCCCTGGTCGTGCAAGCTTTGCAGCACGTTAAAGTTGTGTTGCTCCTTGGCGGATAGGGTAGTCATTATTGGAATTCCTATGCGTTACCCCGACCAGTTTCCATGAAGCATGCCGGTCAGGGTGAGAATATCTGGTGCCAGTACATTATTGGCCGCCAGTTTATCACATCGCGTTATAGGTGGCGGCTGCCTTGCTATTTAAGTTAGCAAGAGCATCGACCATGCTCAAATAATTTTCATACACCGTCACCGGAAGCGTCCACTCAATGGTGTCGTATTGGGTGGCATAACCCGGTTTTGGTGCATGCGCCAGGATGGTGACCTTGCCTTGCTCGCTGAGGTAGTCGTAAATTTCCTGACGGAGCTCACTGTCGCTGTCCGCGTACAGGGCGAATTCATCATCCATGAATTCAAAACTCAGTACCTGGGCTGAGCCCTCACCAAACGATTCCTTCAGGAACACGATATCCGTGGGTTCGTGCTGTCGAGCATCCGCTGCACTGCAGATGTGGCCAGCAAGCCACTGTATATCAACAATCCGGTTTGTTTCAGGACAGCGCTTTACCGCGTATGCATTTGATGTAACTTGGTTTGGCATAACTCAGCTCCATTAGGTCCATGAGATTCGGCTTTCTTATTCTTAGTGCCTTGTGAGGCGGCGACTCCGTGTGTGTTACGTCCGCCAACTGTCCACAATTTTTACAGTTATGGGCGTGGGCTTCCACACATCGCGCCGGTTTTTTGCCGCCTCAATACGCCAAAAAATGTGCATCGAGGCGTTTTATTGATCCCTGTCAAGCTAACTAGCTATTAGACCGATTGGCCTATTTTGACTTTGGTCTAGCATTCGTCGGCCATTTTCTCCAAAAGGCCTTCCATCATGCCTTCGTCCTGGGTCGGGTCGTCATTCATTTCCGCCAGCTTGTTTTCCAGGTCTTTCTTGATCGAGCCCCCGGGATACTTCTTGGCCATTCGTTTGAGCGCTTCTTGCACCGGGTGCCGTTCATACATAAGGGCGCGGAATTGGCGATCGACAGCTTCTGTGGCGATCAACCACAGATACATCGGGCCGTCTGTCATGTAGACATGATGCGCCTGGGCGCCATCCCGAGTCCGGAACACCATGAAGGCCTCGGCACCCTTTGAGCTTGGCGGGCGAATCCGGCGAATGGCGTCCATCTGGGCCGGCGAAAAGCCAAAGCGCGTGGATACCGTGTTGGCTTCCTCTTTGTCCATGTTGCCTGACCCCAGAATGATAACGCTGGTGGAGAGTCGGATAGACGGTTCGGTGTGATGCTCGAAAAGCTGCGAGGCCACCATGATATCGACAAGGTTTTTACGCCCCTCGGCGATCAAACCGTCCACCTGCGCCTGCGCAGTTGGTACTTTGGCAAACCGCTGGCGTTCATCCATGGAGAAGCGTTTGCGCGCAGTCTTGACCTCTTTGGCGCGTTTGGTGTGATACGCCAGGTACCGGCTGGGCACGTATTTGAGGTGGTCTTCGTGGAAGAAGAAGTCGCGCGTCAGAATGTCGTAGCCGACAAAGAATGCAATAGATGCCTGCCACATTGCCCGCTCGGTTGCTTCTCGCGGTACCAGATCTTCCATATCCAGTGAGATCACGCGCGACTCACCAATTTCAAATTTCGTTTCACCCTGCAGCATCGGGAACATTTCAACCGCCTCACGAACAGAACGGTTAAACAGATCCAGTACCGGCGTTCCACCAATTTCATCTGGGTAATCGCTGCGCAGGGATTCGGAGCTGGCAACCCCGATCAAATCAGACAGTACCGGCATGGCCTTACGGTGCGCGATGTAGGCGGCCCGAACTTCGCCTTTTGACCACAGCGCATCCCGCACTTCGTGCCAATTGGTCCGCTCATCCACCTCAATGCCATGCTCGTGGATTTTGTCATCGATGAGTTGGTTTGCACGACGATAATACGGCCGAGGACGGGTACCTCCCTGGTCGGTAGAGGCGAAGGCCTTATAGGTTTCCCGCACGATAGCCGTCACCATGCCTGGCAATCGGCCGGCCACATTCTTATCGGTTTGCAGCGAGTAACAAATGGTGGAGATCAGGTTGACCAGATAATTCTGATGGTTCGGTAGCGGGAATTCGCACCCAATGGGCGTATCAAACGGATTGAATTGGTAATCCTTGGAATTCTGAATCCGAATGTACTTCGCGATATTTTGCTGGTCGGGGCCAACGGATGCTTGCACAAGGTCCACGATCGAGCGTGAGGACGGGCCGATATCCAGGCATCGCAAGAAGGGTAACTCCGTTTCCTGAGAGGGCGCGAGCAAGTAATAAAGGTTGAGTGTGTTTAGTGCTGTGGACTTACCAAAGCCCATCGGACCAACCAGAAGGGTTACCCAGGCATTCTGCCGGGAGCTGGTCTGCTGATAGTGAAGCAGTCGCCCATCTTTCGTCCGCAATAGAACGTTCCCATCCTTCTGGGTCCAGCTTGTTGTCGGTCGGAATAGGGGGGTCAGCCCGATCGCATCCGGCATTGGCGGCGCCATTACTGTTCCCAGTGGTTTGTCATACACCCCGGCCTGCGTCGAAAGTACAGCTTCCAACGGTGCTGCAAACGCATCGGTTGTATGGCAGCCGCCCCAGGACTGCAATGCACGATTGAGTTTGGTGGCTCGGTCATTGATCTCCTTGAGATCGTATTTAACGCCATCCTTTTTACTGTAAGTGGGGTGCGCGGGTGCCCAGGTGCAAGCAGTCACATACATGCCTGGCACTACACCGTTAGATTTCTTCTCGTAATCCGTTAAAGCGTTATGGGCGTCTTTGACCTGCTGATTTGCTGAAGACATCCACGGGAATGTCTTGGCCAGTATCACATTCAGGTAGTCTACACCGGTGCCTTTGCCTTTCAGCGCGAATGTGATCCTGAACGGCAGACGCATTTCGGCGGCAAAATGCACCAGACGGTCGAAGGTTTCCGGTTCGCTCGGGCCCATTTCCAGCGCCAGCGGATAGTGAATCCGGTTACCCATGACAACGTACTTGAGGCCTATGGTTGTGGGGTTCTCCGAAAAGATCTGCTGGCCAATCGTGGGCGGCATCATGAAATCGGCGTTGCTGAAATCCCGGCGCTTTGCCTTTGCCGGCACCCGCAGATCCTGCATAAAGTCTTCGGCCACACGGGGGGTCCATTTCGGTGACGTGCCCGGCATGGCCACTTGCTTGACCACTTTCAGGTAGTCACGAACGGACACCACATCCATCATCAGGCCAACATCCTTGAGCGACGTCAGGTTGCTCAGGGTGGTGATGAACGATTTAACCATCGTTCGATGCTTCACCCTCAATTGCGGGTAGGCATTGTCCATCAACATGGCCTCCGCTGTCCGAGGCCAGGTGCTCATCGCTGCCGCCCGCTCTTTAATCTGATCCTTCATCTCCATTTTGTGAATCGCCTCTGGTGTCGTGTAGAGCGCGATATATGTGTTCTCCGACTGACACAGCGACGCCAGCTTGGCCGATTTCTCTTCAACAATAAGATCAATGAAGTCCCCCATGCCCAGGCGTTGAGCGGTATTAGCCGTTGCCCGCAGGGTGTCTTTGCAATACTGATATGCAGAATCCGGGTCGAATTCGTAACTGATCGACAGGTGGTGACCGGTTGCTTTAATGATGTCTCGCCCGATCACCTCCGCCAGCTCGAAAATGGCGTCCTTCATTTCCTCATCGTACACATTGGAGGTCAGGCCTTTGACTCGAAGCAATGTGATCAGTGACCCGTCATGACCAACAAACGTTTCATCGTCATCGGTGCTGGCCAATTCAATAAATTCGCGAGGGTTGGTGCGCCAAATGGCCTTGTGCGCGTAACTCATGAGCGCATCAATGTTATCTACAACGCGATCAACAAAACGCATTAAAATCTACTCCGGTCTAAAATTGGGTTCCCGTACAGGCGCCAGGTCCGTTCTTGGCATCGGGCACGGTATCGGTTGATTCTGCTTACGGCTCGGCAACGTCTGGTGATTCGTGTACTGGCTCGGGGCTCTCACCCAAAGATTCTGGCTCCCCATCCGCACCGATTTCGGATTCCAGGTCATTCAAGAACTCTCGAACTTCCATGCAGAAAAGGGTCTTCATGTGGTCCGGGTCGGCTTCGGCATCGTCCATGTCCACCGTTACTTTTACGGACTTCAGCACGGCAGCATCCGTCAGGACGGCCGTCATATGATCATTTTCAAGGGCCAGTTGTTTGATCATCCGGCTTTCCAGTACGCGCTGAATGTCCGGATTCATCAGTTCTTCGTGAGACAGGGTTACCGTGGCTTTGGGTTCGTCGGGGTCGATGGCCTTCGCGCTGCCGCCGATCCGCAACACGCCGGGGAGGTCATCATTGCCGGCAATCCAGGCGGCGAACCGGGAAGGAAGTTGGTTGTCCGCCAGCACCGGGGTCACAGGCAGGCTGCCAAGGCCCCGGCGTATGAGTCGCAGAATGTCGGTCTGGATGCTGTCGGAGGTGGCGTCAAGCCATAGTTGCTGTTCTTTCACATCGAAGATGGCAGGGTAGATGTGTTCGCGCTGGAAGGACTTGGCCAAAAGATCGATTTTCACCTCTTCTTTGAGTTCGCGCTTTTCCTTGTTGCTAAGTGCTTCGCCGCGGGCTTGGCCGAGCTTCTTGGCGCGTTTCTCGGTTTCCTTCTTTACCACGGGGCCGGGCAGTATTCGCTTGTTGAGGGCGATTTCGAAGTACCGCCACCGGCTATTGTGCAAGGGGATAACAAACGCTTCATCGGAATTCCCTCGGCCTTCAAAGCGCCGGAACCCCCAGTGCTTTTCTTCCTGCGCCTTGCACTCACGGGCCTCGTATTGCCTGGCCACTTTGGCCAGGTCACCCACCGACGGTATGCTTTCTTTGGGCACCCGTAATGCGCGGATTGTCTTCAGAGCCATAGCTTCGTCCCATCCCTCATATTCCAATACTCGGAATTATGCCACGGCTCACTTCCATTCTGAGGATATTGGTGAAAATTACCCCATAATCAGTCGCGCAATTTCTTCATCCTCCAGATCCTGATGCGTTTGTGGTGAGGGCGGTTCTGGCTCCAGGGTTGTGCTACCCGGCTTTCCCACGTTATGGGCGACCTCCGGCGCAAACACAATGTTCATCTCATCCGCGTAAGGGGATACATCCAGACACACCGGTTCACTGCCCGGGAAGTGATACATGTCGGCATGATGAAGGGACAGCGTTTCCATCGCCCGTGTTGCCGCCACGTAGGCCAGGCAACGCTCTTCTTCTGGGCGCCCGCCGTCGTCATCATCGTCCGACTCAACTTGCTGTTTCTGGGGTGTGCGCCCCTGCAGACGGCCGGGTTCGAGGGGCATAAGGCCATCTGAAAAGCCGGCAATCATAACGTGAGGCCATTCCAGGCCCTTGCTCCGATGCACCGTGGATAGGGTGACGTGTTCCACATTCTCCTTGGACGCCATGTAGTCCGACAATGGCGCTTCGAGCATGTACTGAAAGAAGTCGTTAGGACGTGCCTGGCCAATTTCATGAATAAGCTGATCAAGATTCTGGCTCCGGCGTACCCGCATCACATCATCCTTCTCGCGATCGAGCATCTTCATCGGGCCGTCTTTCATCCACTGGATCAGGTGCTTCGCCATGTTGTACGCACCCTCCGGTGTTGGATCGTGTTTGGCGTAAGCATTAGTGTAAATGCCTTCAACCATTTCCCTGAGTCGGATGCCGGCCTTGCCATATTGCTGAGGCGCTTCATGCAACATGAATTGCAACAGGTTTAGGTTGTCCTTTTTTAGCCGTTCGATGGTATCCGCCATGCCCTTTTTTCCCACGCCATCAATGTAGGGCTGCAGGAATTTAAGCGCATTCCAGTCATCATGTTTGTAGGCAATCCGGGCACACGCTTGCACCGCCTGAATCTCCTGGCGTTCATAAAAACTCATGCCGCCAACCACCGTGTAGGGGATACCTGCTTGTTTGAATGCTGGCTCCAATACGGTCGTCATGCGGTTCGTTCGGTACAAAATGGCAATATCGTTCAGGGGAATCCCTTTCGCCTGCATCTCAACGACCTGATCGACCATATTGAGCGCCATCGCCCGATCTGTATCCGATATAGTGAGTTCCGGCGCTTCGCCGCTCTGGGTGGCAGAAAAAGGTTTCTTGGGGAGCCGTTTCTGATTGTGCTGAATTAGGCTGGATGCCGAATTCACAATGTTTGCGTGCGAACGGAAGTTTTCTTCCAGGCGTGCAATGGGCGCGTCGAAGTCTTTAATGAACCGGCGCAGGTTGGCGACCTTTGCTCCCCGCCAGCGATAAATGGACTGGTCATCGTCGCCCACCATCACGACGTTTTTATGGTGCTGACCAATCTGTTGCATCATGAGGTATTGAACGAGGTTTGTATCCTGCGATTCATCCACCATGATGTATTCGTGCTGCATGCTCATGCCCACGGCAATATTTGGGTACTTAACGAGGCATCGAGTCGGCTGCAAAAGCAGGTCGTCAAAGTCCAGATAACCCTCTTTGCGCTTCTGTTCTTCATACTTGACCAGGGTTTGGGCAACAATGCGATCCTGAACGGTAACCGCCTCGGCGTTCGGGCTTACCCCTTTTTGCATGGCCCGCTTCTTATCCAGTTCAATGATTGCATCCGACATGTTGGCTGGGCACTTGCAGTCCTGCTTCATAAGTGACCATAAGCTCAGGCCTTCTTTCAGCGGTTTGCGCAAATCCTTGAGTTCCAAATCGGCGTCTTCCGCCAGCTCCTTTGCAATCTCATTCAAAGTTCGACGCTGATCATTTTCGTTCAGAATGGCCCATTGCCGGTCAGGAGTGAGCCCAAAATGCTCCTTGTACTCCTGCATAAACCGGAAACCCATGCCGTGAAATGTGTCCACGCGAACATCCTCGCCCTCCCAGCCATATTGGGCGACCAGGCGATTCTTAATCTCGGTTGCCGCCTTACGGGAGAACGTTGTGATCAAAATGGTTCTGGGCGGGACGCCCTGTTCCAGAAGGCGGCCAGTTCGGGCGACCAGAGTTGCTGTCTTGCCGGACCCGGCGCCAGCCAAAACAATCAATGGGCCGTCTTTGTGATTCGCAATTTTCGCCTGCTGATCAGTCAGACTAATAGGCTTTGCAGCATCCATAGCGGTGTCATTCTCGGTCGTCATTCATGGTCATTGGGCATTTCGCCAACATGCTCATGGTATGATATACGAAGTTTAACGGCTTGAGAGTCAACCAAAGGGGACGATCGCAATATGGTGCCGTATGCCGAGGTTCCAGCCCGCATTAAAGAAGCGCTGCTGCTTTCGCAGCGTGTCGAGGCCAGCGGGATTGCACTAAAAAAGCAGGGCAGGGAGTGGGTGGGCCTCTGCCCATTCCACGATGAGAAAACCCCTTCCTTTTCGGTCAATGATGCCAAGGGGGTGTACCTCTGCCGCGGGTGTGGTGCGAAAGGCGATGTCATCAATTTTCACGCCAGCATGCTATCCATTACACCAGGAGACGCCATTAAGGCGCTTGCAAAGGAGTGCGGCATTACGATTGAGCCGCCCCAGAAGGGTCAGGCCCGCCAGCGTCCCGCCACGCCACAGCCCCGAACTTCTTGGAGTGACAGTACGTTAAAATCGATTGCTCAAGCGGCAAGTGAACTGTTTGTGTCCTACGGGCATACCTCTGAAGAATTCGCGCAGGTGATTGCGGATCGCAGCATCACCACCCTGTCTGTTCATGCTTACGCACTGGGTTTCTATCCTGTTTCCGCCCCCTTTGTTGAAGACCTGGCGCAGTCGCCGCGCTTGTCCGGGCTCTCCATAGATCAGGTTCGGGCAGGGTGCCGGGAGCTTGGTCTGGTTCACCGCCACAACGACACCAGCCCCTTTGAGGGGCGTCTGATATTCCCAATTACCAATACGGGAGGGGAGGTCGTAGCCTTTTCCGGCCGGTCGCTCGATGATGCTCAGCGGCCAAAATATCGCAACTCACCCGAATCCCAGATATTCGACAAGTCCACCATTCTCTATGGTCTGGCACCCATCAAAGCCGCTGTTAGCGAGTCTCCTGAGCTACGCCATTTTTGGCAACGCCTGGTGCGCCAGGATACCTTGTATCTGGTGGAGGGTTATACCGATGTGATTGCTCTCGCGCAGCGAGGACTCTTTGCTGTCGCGGCCATGGGTACCGGGTTATCACAGCGCCAAGCCAGACTTGCTCTTCGCCATGCCCGGCATGTCATTTGTCTCTATGACGGCGATGCTGCAGGGCGTAAAGCAATGACACGTTCATTGCTCGCTCTGTTCCCTTTACTCGATGATGCTCATCGTCTCTACGGGCTTTCTTTGCCGGACGGGGATGATCCCGATTCGTTTCTGGGTAACGTTACAGGTGATCCGGCATCGACCCTTCAGACCCTTCCTCGCACCCAGCCCGAGTCTGTTTGGTGGCGCCACCACGTAGGCACGATCTCCCGGCCGCCAGCACTATGCGATCAGGTACTGATTGAGCGTGCCTGGGCAGCCCAAGACAGTTATCCGTCAACACCTTTGTGGCGTCAGGTTTTGGCCCGGCGCATTCAACACGTAGCAGGATACCGTGTACGCGATCCGCATCACTTAGTGGACCTGCCGCCCTGGTACCGTTCACACAATGCCGGGATTTCCCCGGCCATTGATGATCCTGCGCTGCTGCTCTGGCTTGCCCGTTTCCGTGCCGACCCTGATACGATGATGCCGCTAGTGTCAGCGATGTTGCCGCGCTGGTGGGTTTCGGATTTGCTGCACGGCCGTTTGCAAGAAGGAGTGCCCGAAGGCTCGACCCTCTTATTTGCGGCTTCATGGTGTCTGAAAGGGCAGGATATTGATAACTGGCGCCAGTGTATGGCGCTTCTGCTTGAGCAAGGATTCCCGGCTCACTGGCTCAAAAGCTGGCTTGACGTGCGCAATCCGGTGACCGGCGATCTTGCGCCCGATCATCAGACGTTGCGATTTGAATGGGAGGCCTGGGTAGGCTCTCTGGATGAAACGCTTACCAACCGCCTGTTACACGCCGTCGCCTCTGCCGACTGTGCTGCTGAGACTGCCGATGCGAGTTAGGCGGCAGCGGTGCGGGCCTTCTGTTGCTCCGGCTGACCGGTTTCAAGGCCATACATGGCCCGGGCCCGGCGCACTTCCAGGTCACCGGATTCCTGAATGACCACCACCTGCTCAAGTGGCTTCGTCGTGATCCAGGTTGTCCTGGAAATCATTGTCATGCCGTTGGTCAGCAAGACCCGGTTACTCAACACCGTTGGAGCATACCGGATGCTGATTCCGTTACGCTGAAGCACATCAAATCCGCGCCCCAGTCGGGCAGCGTCCGGGTGTTCCAGTGCCGTACTACGGGCGATAATCAACATGATCGTGAAACCCTGACGCGCAGCATTAATCATTTGCTGACCAACATTCTGCAGACCTTCCGCATCCAGGTCGTTAATGGTCACCACCATTTCCGTCAGCGAGTCGTCTTTCAATGCCATCACCAGTGGGTTTTCCTGAACATCCGCCAGCCAGGTCACCGCATTCTTATGCCCCCAAAGGGTTTCACCGAGCGCCACCATATCAGGTGTCCATTGATGCCATGGTAATGCATGGCCCAGTTTTTGGGCATGCTGCGCAACCACCTTGCCGGCCCCGACTGACCGACTCAGAACGTCCAGGTCCCCCGCTACAATGAAGGTATCCTGTGCTCTCGATGCTGCCACGTTCAGCATGGTGGGAGACTGGTCGAAAAACATTTGCTGCGGCTGCTGCTCACCCGAATACGTCAGGCTCAGTATGACGATGGGGCGTTCCGCCCCCTGTAGCGAATGGATGGTTCCAATCGTAATCCCGGCATCAGCCCCAATAAGACGATTCACCTGCTCTTGCAGGGCATCAGCCTGCGCCTTGAATGGCGTAATAATCGCTACGCATTCGCCCAATGGCTTTTGGTAAGTCTGTGTGATTCGTCCTGATTCCTGGCTCAACCATTGCGCGATGCCCAGTGCCTCAAATGGATTGGATCGTGAACCGCCGTCTTGTTGGCAAACCCCCGGGAATTCGAGGGTGCCAATCGCCGGATACGGGGCATCTGTGGCTGGCTCCCGGCCCGGCTGCAGTGCATTCTTGTAGCAAAGGGCATTACTAATCGCCAGGATATCCGGCACCGAGCGTCGATTGACCCGCAGCCATAGCCCAGGTTGATCATTATCCTCACATGCCGTTGTAACCTCTTGTGCCAACCACAGCGCAGACCCGCTTGAGGTTGAACCACCACAATACCCAAACTGATCGCCGCGTATGCCGTGAGCCTGCTGTTGCGTCATCAGCCCCGACGCAACCCGGTTCCCTACGTCTTCACGTTCAGTGACCGTCCAGACAGGCTCAAGTTGCGCTCTGTCACCGATCACGGTTGCCCGCTTGGTCAATGCCATCGATGCAGCGGTAATATCCGGTGCGCACTGACCCCCTTCGTCGATGAACAGGTGACTCAACACATTTGTCAGCGGTAGTTCCGCCAGCTTGCCGATATCCCAATAGGTCAGCACTTTGGGCAGCCGATGCAAGGTTGCCACCATAACGGGCACCAGTGCAGCATGACGATGGAGGCGGCGCAAGACTTTATCGTGCGTCCGTTTGTCCATGTCTCCGGCCCGCAGGGTATCGCGTAGCGCAATAAGCCATTCGCCTTCACGAATATGCATTGCCAGCCAGAACCAGTTATAACGCCATCCCGACGCCAGTGTTTCCTCGGCCAGAAACTGCCAGTGACCCATAATGTCGCTATCGGCCAAATTCCGAAGAAGCACCTTTGCGGTACGTCGATGTTCACGTTGCTGAGCCTGATAATACTGTTTGGCGTCTTCGACGCTGGTGTACCCCGAAGGCATGCCTGCGCCGGCCAAATCCGCGGCAATGGTCTGACGCGCCAATTTGGCACCAAAGGCTGTCTTGGCCAACCATGGAAGCCTTTTTAATAAAGGATGCTTCTTGCGCCCCTGCATAATGATCGCTTTGTGCGCGTGGAAGGCCTTTACGATCTGTGCCGCCTCATCAAACCGTGTTTGTGCATCTCGTAACGCATCCTCAACGGCGGTCCATGCCATCGCCAGACGGTGGTCCGCCGATGGCTGACGTAGCCAGCGTTGTTTCTGAGTGGCTAACTCCTTTTGGATCTTTCGGAAGGTTTTATCGCTTTGGGTGTTTCGCAGCCGCCCGGCCAGGCTGCCGACCCACTGTTGCACACGAACCTCTGCCTTGAGTTTTTTGCGCAATGCATCGACGGCCTGTTCTACCCCGCTAAGCCCCTGCGTCCGCAGATACTGGATCGCGTGCCGACAGAACTGGACTTCCGCCTGCTCAACGTCGATTTCCTGCTCAAGCGCGTCTAGCTTATTGAGCGTGAATAGCTCGTTGGCATCGGCCAACGCTTCTCCGTATTGGGATACCGCATAGACAGCCAGCCCTGGCGCATTGGGAATCCAGCGTCGATGAAGTTTTGAATCGCCTCCCGTCATGTATTTAGTGAGGCTGTTCATGGCATTCCGGATTGCCTGGTTGTTTGTGCTGGCAATTGCCATCAATGGCGGCGGCTGGTCGTCCAAAACACCGCGCACCACACTGCTTGCCACAATATCCTTCAGGATGGCCGTTTTCCCGGTACCAGGCGGGCCATTAATAGCCAGGATTTCCCCTTCTTGCAGCGACAGGGCTGCATTAATCGCCCTGAACTGGTCTTCACTGAGCTTCACAGAAGGCTGCACCGTACCCCATTGCTTCCCAAACGTATCGAACGTTTGCGGTGGTTGTGGGTCTGGTGTCATGCGATCAAGCAGGGGGAGCGTAAAGCGATCCAATACGGGCGTTTCGATGTTCAGCGTTTCCAGTGCGTCGTACACTGCCAGCAATGGACGAATACTCGCATCCTGGTCGGTTCGGAACACCAGGAGTGTATTGGGCAAACGGTCATAATGAAGGCCGGTCAGGGGCTTGGTCAGATCAACCCCGCTTACCGTATCCACCATCTTGGCGGCGTACTCCAGTGTTTCCTGTAGCGATAGCCGCCCTTGGCCGTCATCCACGCCGGGGTGATCGTACTCCGGGTAGGGGTTGTTGGCATAAAACGCATCCAAGTCGTCCATTGCGCCAATGATCACGCCGCCCTGTCCAGCCGGCTCAAGGCACTCTCGCGCCAACCGTGGGCGCCCGTGACTCACAATGCGGCCACTGCGATGAACGTAGACCTTAACCGATACCGGATTGATAAACTCCGGTGCCCACTGATGGGTTTTGGCACTGTGCCGAAACTGCTGATCCCGCTGATAGACCATTGGCAGCAACTCTGCCTTAATCCAGTCCCCGGCCTTGGGTTTTCCTTCAAACGCGCGCGTTACCGATTCTTTGTCTACATAGGCAAACGACTGCGCCTCTGTCTGAATCCATGCTGATCCGCCACTCTTCGTTTCAGCGTGCCCCGCCTTGATCTGATCTTTCGTGACTGCCTGCGCGCCCATCCCTTTCATTTTCTGTCTGGAAAGCAGAGCAGGGGCGCTTTGGCTGTCGATCAAGGAGAAGGCGAAATACCGAATGGCGTTGATCATAGCGTTTCGTTCATATTGGGTTATTTGATGTTCTACACTATACCAGCGGAGAAATGAGGGGCGAACATTTGCCCGTAAATTACTCAATTACGCACCGGCTGGGCCGGTGGGGCGGGGCTTTGATCTTAGGCGTGGCATGAGGTTTTGCAGCTAAACCTCTGGCTTCGCCGGTTTTGTCTGCCTATCTGCCCGATGCGGCCTTTGGCCGCCCGGACAGGGTGGCGGCTCTGGCTTCGCCCTCGCGCCATACGGCGATCGGCCAGGGCCGTGCGGGCATCTATAGCTTTCTGGCGCTCCTTTTGTTATTCTCTATGTTAGTCGTTACGAAGGCCCAAAAGACCAGCGCAATTAAGGAGAAAGAGGGTGATTGGATACATTTTGATTGGCGTTGCGGCAGGCATGTCGCTGTTTGGTTTTGGTATTCTGGCCATGATTGTCCTGATCGGTGCGATTGTGCAGACCGGAGCCGCGCGCAAGGCGTCGTCGGCGGATCATCGAACCCTTATTCATGCCCAGTATGTGCGCCGGGTGGCTATCACAGCGCTCTGTGCTCACCTGGCGATCACCGTATTTTTGGTCACTGAGATGGTGTTGGCGATCAATAGCGGTGAGGCAGGCGGGATCGTGCAGGCGTTTGTGGCGCATTACCTCATCGACCATGTGAGCGAATTCGTGATTGGTGCCTGGACGGCCTACCGGGCGATCAAGGGTGGGTTGCATTTCGGCGAACAGAAAGCCCCTTGTGGTTCTGCGTTGACTCTGCCTCATGCGCCCGGCGTCCCAGCGCCGGTTACCGAGGCCTCCCCGGAATAGTGCGGCGACACTTGGCCGGATTTCCAGCACGCGATTAATAACGGGTTGCGTCTCCGGCATCGCATGGGTAGACTGAGTTGTGTGGTTTGGTTGACCACGTTTGTGATGTGAGTAGTTGGTTACGTGGGAAGGTCACCCTTCGGGGTGAGAAACGAAAAGCCGCTCAGGTAGTGAGATCCTGAGCGGCTTTTTTTTGCCTGTTATTCGGGGGTTGGCGCGTCTTTCTCGGCCAGTTTCTCGGCCATGTGGTCCGCCAGCACCGACGGCTTCTTGAAGGCTTTGGCCAGCAACTCTTTTTCTTCTGCCAGGGCCATGGCGCAGGCCTCGGCCATTTCCTCGCTCAGCCCCTCAACCTTCTGTTCCAGAAACAACTGGATATTCTCTGCCAGCTCCAGCATTCGATCCCGGGCATCCGCCTCTGCCTTGGTGGTGAACAGCAACTTATCGGGATTCTTGGAAGCCATTTCGAGCCCGTCCTTATCTGAGTAGTACAGTGCATGTACTGCCATGATGGTTGTCCTCGTTGGTTGTGAAGTGGTTACATCTGGCGTGGGACCAGAACCACTGTATATTTGGCCAGTACATCCTACCGTAAATCAGGCCCCTTGTGGGCGGTCATCGGTTCATTTTTTCTATTGACCCTGCGCTTTTAAAACCTCTGTGCTATCGTATAACCTATTGTGGTCTTTAATTTAAGGGGACGATTATGGCTACCATTCAGGGATTGAAGCGTTACGCCCGATTGTGCGGGCATCGCGTGATGGTGCAGATCGAGGGCGCGGCTTATCAGTTGCGCGAGGTGCGATCCAGTGCGCTTTCCGATCGTGTGGTGGGTCTGTCGCTGCAGCGCGTCGATGGCATGGAGCGTCGTCACCTGATCGTCCGGGAGCGGGTTTTAGAGCAGGCCCAGGTGCGCCCCGGTGTGCCGCTTGCGCTTGAGGATATCAACGGGCAAACCTTTGTGTTGACGCCAAACGAGCCCGTAGTGAGCGATACACTTTTGCTCCTATTGGTAGGCGCCGGCATGACCGCTCTCGCTCTTTACACGGTGTTCGGATGATTCTCGGAGTTGGTGATAACGCACTGTTGTGCCGGCCATTTCCCTCAATAGTTAAGGTGATTTGTGAGCAGTCATAAACGGTGGAGTCCTGAAGTGCGCTCCACCCAGAAAAGCGAGCGCCAATATGAGTGACTGGTACCACGGCTCCCAGGCTCCTGTTACCGGATATCGGGATGATCATGGTCGTTCCGATGGGCCGGATAAGATGTTTTTCAGTGCCTCGGCCAATGTCGCACGCCGATACGGGGAATCGGTGGTCTGCCTTTCTTCGGAGCGATTGGCACCTGTTGTCAGTGTTTCTGATTGGTTGGCCGGCGATGACGCGCGTTTGCCTTCTACTGGCAGTTTCATCATTCGCGGGGAGTCGGACAGCTACGATTTCCCGGTCGATACGCTGGTTTTGCGGGAAACCCCAGATGCGCCCTTGGTGGCGCTGTCACCCGAAGAATTAGCGCAACTGGATGATGGGCTGCCCATGACGCATGACCCCGATGGCCCTGGCGACCGGGGCTGGGCCGTGTATGTTGATGACTTTTACGGCGGCGATGAGGACCAGGCGCTGGCCGATATTCAAAGGGCAGGGCAGAGCGTTGCCCCAGCATGATGATGACCAAACCCAACGTGAGGTAAAGGCTATGACCAATGGCGCAATCACCCAGGACGATCTGATTTCTGAAAATGACTTCGATGAGCAGTACAAGCCGATGCGGCAGACCAAAGCTGGTGACATGCTCTCTCCGGACTACCGGGGGGCTCAGGCGTTTGCCGAAAGCCAGGGACTTAACGAGAAACATATCTGGTCCGTGCGTCATGGTGACGAAGATGACTCTATGGTAGCCGACCCGGGGCCTGGCACCGTCAATGTTGCGGGCTATGTCGTCACGGAAAAAGCGTGGGAGACCGGCGACGAGATTGCCGTGTACTTTGAGGACGACATGGACATGGGCATGGATGAGGATGACGACGATCTGGATGAGGGGCCGGCACCCGGCATGTAGTTATGAATCAGATTGCCTTGGCTGATCCAGCGTTCCGCGAAGCCCGGCCGCCAGCCGGTGGCCACAAAAGCGTTGAGTGGTACACCCCCAAGTGGATTTTTGACGAACTCGGGATCACATTCGACCTCGATCCCTCATCACCGCACGATTACGAGACGTTTGTGCCGTGTGATGAGCGCTACACAGTGTTCGATGATGGGTTGTCGAAGCCCTGGTTCGGCCGCGTTTGGCTGAATCCACCTTTTGGCCCGGACGTTGGCTTTTGGGTGCGCCGGATGATTGATCACGGCAACGGCATTGCGCTGGTGTTCAGTCGCACTGACGCGGCCTGGTGTCAGGAGGCCATGCAGTCCGCCAGCGCCATTCTTTTTCTGGCGGGCCGGGTTGAGTTTGTGCCGGGGCATGAGAATCAGCACAAGAAGTCCAGGAGTGGGGCAGGTACGGTGCTGTTTGCCTTTGGTGATGAGTGTGCTGTTGCGCTTGAGCGCTTATCGCGTCATGGCGTCTACATCATTCCATAAAGTGAGTTATGCGGCTGCAGGAGGTCCTGTATTTGGCGGGGTAGCCCTGAACCGCGTTTTGAGTGAGCAGTAAAACAACCATAGGAAAAGGTGAATACTTATGTTGCTGAAGAAGGCACTGTTTGTATTGGGGCTCTCTGTAATCGCATCCGGCGCTCATGCGTTTGGCTCTGGCGGCGGCAGTGGTGGCGGTATGGGCGGCTCCGATCCCATTCTGGAGCATGTTCGCAACCAGGAATACGATGTGCTCATGAAGATGGCCAAGACTATGCCGCCGTCCGGCGAGGCCGACATGATCTACATGCATGTTGTCCAGGGTGCGTCTTGGGATGGGGAATGTGATATCGCCAAGGATGCGCTGGACGAAATCAGCGACAAGTCCGTTGAAAACAGCATGACGCCGCTGTACGAAAGCAATTGCAAAGGAGGTTCGGAGTGAAAGGGCTATCGGCAACCAACTACCTTACCGCAGGCGTAGTCACCAGCGCGCTCGCAGGCGGATTGTTTGCGATATACACAGATCATCGTGCTTTTACGAACATTCAGGCTTACGCGGAACCTATGGCAGCAATTATGGAGGCTGCTGATCGTAGGGATCTGGATCAACTGGAGTCATTTGCGCAACAACCCGAGTACCAGCGTAATGGCGCTTTGTGGTTAACGCTTAGCGCCATCGCGGATACTGCGCTTGCGCCGGGCGACACACTGCGTAAACGGCAGCTTTCCTATCTCTCAGGCGCGATCAATAACACCAGTGGCTATGACTTGTATTTGGTGATTCAGGGTTACGAAGACCGGGTGATGGGGTATGACAGGGCCGAGGTGCAGCCGGTCATTGACACGGGGTACGCGACATTTGCTGATTTTAAGGCGCGTGAGCTTCCTGTGTCCGAACCGTTCCGGCAGGACTTTTCGCGCTGCTTGGCCACGCTAAAGGAGCACTATAGTGGCTGGCATATTGCAGACAAATATCAGGTAATTTTGGAGGCGGCTTTCCCGAGCCTGGCGCCAGGATGCGCTGAGTTTCGTTCGTAGTTCGTATTCCGCTGCGCGTGGCCGACGAATTTAGTGTTTTGTGTGGAAATTTAGCACTATGCGTGGAGAAATTTAGAACTTTGTGTTGAGCGACGGTTGCTGTACGCCAACTTTAGCGTTTTGCGTGGACGAATTTAACGCTGTGCGTTGCATGCCTGAATACGTCGGCACCGTTTTGTGCCTGTTTTCCGCATAAAGCGTTGGTTTCATTCCCTATGCCCAATGTCAAATACTTAGCAGTATTTGACATTGGGCGCATTCCTGCATACACTTCCCTGTAGTTACCCAACTACAAGGATGCTCCCCATGACTGCTACCGCTACTTCTATCCCTGCTCGCCACTCCGGTTTGATGGATTCCCAAATCGGCATTGCCAATCTCGACAGCTCTGAACTGGCCGGCATCGCCAATATTGCTGCGCTGTTTATTGGCGCCAATCTTGATCGAAGCAAGCCGGTGATGCCCGGGTTTTCGTTCGCCGAGGCTATTCGGGAAATTCGGTCTATGCGTTCCGCCAACGTAGATGCGTATTGGCGCTTGCTGAATGCGAGTGCTGTAAACGAAATGCATGGATTGGGTGGTGACAAGATTTACAGGGATGCCGCCGAAGGTAATTCCCTCGATTTGACTCTGGAAGATTATTACGAATCGGATTATGTGGCCTTTGAGCGCGACCTGAAGCGCTCATTGCGTGAAGAAGGCAGTTCACGACACCTTGATGATATCTTGTACGATAATTTTCTTCTTTATTGCACCGCTGATTCGCCCTGCCCTTATCTCCGCAAACGCTATGCCGAGTTAACCCAGGAGCTTGTGCGCGACTGCGTGTACCTTTATGCCGACCTTGTTGCTGAGATTTCGGTTCGTGACGAAACGCTTGTCGATGCGCCGGATATGCAGACCGTGTTTTTCTATCTGGCTGGCGAGGGTTGCGCGAAAGACATCGGCCTTAGCCACCAGTTTGCATGGCCGGAGGTGATCTTTGATGTTACTGGCCGGGATGCGGAGTCCTTGCGCGAAGATGAGGGTGGTGTGCTGCCCTCCCGGCAACCGTCTCTTCCGCCAGCCATCGACCGCATCTTCCCCTGTCCGTCGGGTGCCGGCCGAACTCGCCTTTACGGTCTGTTTCTGGCGATGCTGCGAGGTGTCAATGACTCTGACTTGCCACGGGAGGCGGCGTATTTCGATACCTTTGTCCGGCAGGTGTTGATACCGCGCCTTGAAGCGTCTTTCAGTGATGTTGAAGGTGAGCCGGGCAATGTTTTGCAAGAGATTGTGAGCGTCTTGGTTCATGAGGTTCCCGCTGGTGAGCAGCGCGCTCATTCTGGGGAGGTGTAACCATGAATTTCCTGTATCCGTTGGAGGGTGACTGGGAGCGTTTTGGTGATGAAAGCCTTGTTGGGCTGTTCTGGATAACGGGGCTAACCAGTGATGGTGTTGATGAGGTCTACGTGACGCTGGCGCATCTTGTTTATGAGCCAGCGACCAGTTCGAGCGACCGGCTCGTAGAGGTGACGCCGCTCTATGGCTTTGGTGCCCCGGGCCCCTGCACGGATGCGTGGCCCCATTCGGTCTTGCTATTTCAGGAGGTTGAGGCCCCGCCGCTTCCCTCTGATCGTCCGCGTGGCGCTTCGCTTCCCTTGCCGTGGGAGGCCGCAAACGATGTTGCGGCGGTGCCGCCTGGGGTGTTGTGGGTGGCCGGTGAGGCACCAGAATACGATATCGACGTGGATCTGTATGGGGAAACGCGAGGCGCCTTTACAGGGCACTTGGTTCTCGTTTCTGCTCTTGCGGAAGTAGGAATTTGCGAAACCGATGGTTATCCAGTTGTTGATCCTGTCAATCTCGATGGGGTCGATAAGGTTTGGTCCGATGAAACGGTCATTGTCGGTTATAGCCAGCCGGTCATGCCTGATTCGGTGTCTCCGGCTGTATTGCGCCGGGTTGCAAAGGAGTGTGTCAATGATGGCTCAATCTGATTTTCCGCGTTTCAAGGATTACTGCTCCGATCTCCCGCGCTTTAACCCGATACGCATTGCTGACGGGCTTATTGTGGTTGGCACAATTGTGGCCATTTTGGTGAGCCAGTTTTCACCGCCCGGTGTCCCCGATTCCGCTGCGCTGGTGGTATTCGGCGCAACCGCATTGGTGTTCTGGCAACTTTATAACTGGGGAATCCGGGTGAATAAACGAGCGCGCAAGTGCCTGGAGGCTTATAAAGCAGATCTGAATCGCCTTCCACTGGATCAACTTACCATGGCGCTCAAGAACCGGAGGCAGTTGGGCTTGACGCTCACCGAAGTTGAGGCCGCAGACGCCATCTTCGCGGCGCGTTCCATATTTGAATCAACGTCTGAGTGAAGTGCCGCTTGGCCATTGAGTCGCTACAGGAGCCTCATAATGCAGCTCTCATTGTTTTCCCAGGTTGAGTCGGTTTATGCCGAGGCCGCCGGTTCAGTGTCCAATGCGGCGCTGTACCAGAGGGTAGCCGAAAAGGCAGGACTGACCCAGTTTGGCGGCAGCCTGACGACCGGCGTGGGATGCGAAGAACTGGGCCGCCCATGGGTATCGACCGAGTGCATGTGGGAGTATGCCCGGGGTGGTGCTGAGCGGTTCCGGCAGTACAAAGGCTTTGCCTTGAATCCCGATTTTCTCAATGTGGCATAAGGAGTGGTGTTATGAACTTCAGTGAGTTTCCGCGTCTCAATGACCCCGGCCTATCAGAAGACGTGCAGCAACAGTTATCTCATCGTTTGCAACAGGTGCGTCATCGCTTTCGGTTTATGAGAGTAGTCTTGTTCATTGCTCTGTGCTTCTTCGTTGTTGCAGGTGTATTAAAGATCACTTATCTGGTCGGCTCTTCAATAATTGTGATGGTTCTGGCTATTGGGCTAATAGTATTTGGAATTCTGTTTGAGGATCGAAAGGTTGCGGGTTTCCGGGACCGCCTTGATTCTGACTACCGCCACCACCTGGCAAACCTCTCAAAAGCTGATCTCCTGGGGGCGCTGTCATGCCGATATGAGCTTTCTGAGCGCGAGATATCGCTAATCGAAGAAGTCTTGAGTGAGCAACACCCCGGCTGGTCAGCCGAGTTACCTGGCTACCCGGCAACCACTTGCCCGAAATGTGGCAGCACTTGCGGTTCTGAGGGTGAGGGTACCCATGCCTGATCTGTCCCACATCCCGTTCGAGGTTCGCGACCTGCTGGCCGAAACTCGCTACGGCATTACCTTCCCGTGCGACTCAGGCTGCCAAATGCGGTTTGTCCATCGGGGCGTTAATCGTGGAGGTGGGTTTTACGCCTATTCCCAGTATGGTGGTGTCCGGCCAGCGGTAAAGGCGGCCATCGAAGATAATCTGATGCTGCGCAAGAAGTACCGGCGCAAGGCCAACGGCAAGCCCACCTACCGCTATCGAATCACACCTAAAGGCGCGCTGGGCGTGGTCGGATTATCGTTCGCACACGACTACGACCGGCGCCGTGATGTCTATTCGTGGCGATATCAGGCGTTCTGGCGCAAAGACAGCAAACCACGATCCCGCACGTTCTACCTCCAGTGGGATGCGACCCCCGACCAGCACCTGCATGCCTTCCGGACGGCACTGCAGTTCCGCAAGGAATGGGAGGCCCTGCTGGGAGAGTTTGATCCGGCTCGATACACGTTGTGGTGCACACACCGGTTGTACGAGCCCGGGCACCCGAGGCTCCCTGATGACTTCTGGGATTAATTTAACAAGGCATTCCGTATGACCCAGCAACAAACCTCGTTTACACCGCCAGCGCTACAGAAGCAGCCGGCCACCCGGAAGAAGTTGCTGTTCAGCGGAGCGTGGTTAATCGTCACCATCGCGTGTGGTGGTGCCATTTATTGGCTGAACGCCCAATACAATGAGCGCCAGGCCATGACGGACCTGCATCGCGTGTTCATGCTCATGGCCGTGGCCGGCACTTTTTTGGGGCTGGCCATGATGATCAATCTCTATAACAAGTACGCCGACCTGGCGAACCGCCAGCTAACGGACGTCCTGCTTGCCCTGCCCGATGACCAGCTATTGTTGTGCGGCAAGCTCAAGCCCCATGTGCCTAGCGATGAATGGGTGGTCATTCGGGGCGCCCTGTCGTCGCGGTGGCGTAATTGGGATGTTCGATTGGCCGAATTAGAGACCTCACAGCAAAAGGATCACAAATGAGTCGTTTCCCCGGATTTCCGCTTTACGACGCCGCAAGCCATCTTGAGGAACAAATGGACGCCGATGGCTACCGAGCTGTCATGGAAGCATTGGCAGCCGTGCCTTTGGAGCAGGATGACATTGATCGTGACTACCGGGTGACCTTCACTTACCTGGAGGACTTCACCAGCGTCCCGGGCACCTACAATCGCTTTCGCTCCGAAGTGCAGCGCTTCCTCAACTATCTCTGGTTGGTTGCCGGCCGCACCTTGGATCAGGTGGATTCCGAGGTGGTTGCCAGCTACTTCAAGTTCCTCAAGAATCCGCCAGCCTCGTGGATCGCTCCCAGCATTGCCCACGGGTTCATCGACAAGCAAGGAGAGCGGGTCATTAACCCCAGGTGGCGCCCGTTTACGGACCAGAAATCAAAGGGCACACGATACACGCCAAGCCCTGCGAGCTTGAAGGCTTCGCGCACGGCCTTGTCGTCCTACTTTCGGTTTCTGTTGTTGCGCAAAGTGCTTGCCGAAGATCCGCTGCTGCAGGTACGCCGGCGCGATACCTTGGCTAAATCGAAAGCCTTGATTGAGCACTCCGAAGATTCCGTGCGACGGTACTCCGACTGGCAATGGTCGTTTATTCGGGATGCTCTTGAAAAAGTGGCCAACGAAAACCCAATGTACGAACGGCACCTGTTTGTCGTCATCACGATGAAAACCCTGTTTCTTCGCTTCAGTGAACTTGCGGTTCGGAGCGTGGATGGTGAACTACGGACGCCGCGATTCTCGGATTTTCGCAAGCAGGTCATTCGCGGTGAAGAGGTGTGGACCTACTACGTGTTCGGCAAAGGGGAAAAGGGACGATCCATTACCTGCCCTGATGCATACCTGGACTACCTGAAACGCTGGCGAGCCCATCTTGGTTGTGATACTCCCCTGCCATTGCCCAACGACTCCACGCCCATCCTGTCGTCACGCAAGGGGGGTGGATTGTTCCCCCGCCAGGTGCATCGGATCTGTGAGGAAGCGTTGCTGCTGGCGGCCGACGCCATGGAAGCCGAAGGCTTTTTGGATGAGTCAAAGGAACTTCGGGCTATCAGCGCCGAAACCCATTACTTGCGACACACCGGAGCCAGTCAGGCGATCGATGCCGGAGCCGACATCCGACACATTTCCGAAGAACTTGGGCATGCCAGTGCAGCATTTACCGAACAGGTGTATGTAAATGCGGACCAGAATCGTCGTCGGGTAGAAGGCCGCGACCGAGCCATTTGATCGCAGGGAGGTTTTGATGACCGACTCTCACATTTATGTCACCTATACCGTGCGCCAGGGCGCCACTGCTGGTGTGCCTCGGTCTACGACCGTTGCCGTCCCGCACGACATAAATCCCGGGGACATTCCGGGGTTTGTGATGCGCCAGATTAGACCAGAGCGTGCCCCGGACCCCTCGGACAACTACGCGGGCCAGTCCTCGGATGAGGTGGTTATTTTAAACATGGTGAAATTGGAGGGACTGGTGTGAGCCAGTCGTCTATCAGGGACATTTTTGAAAAGGCGAACGTGTTATGACAATGAATCGCAAGGCCATTCTGGCTCGACTGGACGAGTTGACCCCTCAAGAGCTTAAACGCTATCTGGCCCAAGAATTAACGGAGAAGCGCCTGGGTTTGCACTGGGAAGCCGATCTGATTGAACGGGATAAAGCCCTGAATGCCGATCTGGTGTTCCCGGTCGTGGATTCGGAGCTCTCGCACTGGCCCGATCAGTCCGCCAGCGATAACCTCATCATTGAAGGCGACAACTTTGATTCCCTGCGATTGCTACGAGCCACCCACCGTGGGCGCATTCGCGTGATCTACATTGATCCGCCATACAATACGGGGGCTGGCCAGGACTTCTTATACAACGACTCCTACGTTAAAAGGGATGATCGCTGGCGGCATTCCAAGTGGCTGGAGTTTCTTTACCGCCGACTTGAGCTGGCAAAGGACCTGTTGACACCGGACGGCGTTATTCTGGTATCCATAAACGATGAAAACCGCTCCCGCCTTGAGCTAATGCTGGATGAGGTGATGCCAGGCATGCGCCTGGGCTCCTTTGTTTGGCGCGTCCGGTCAGGCGGTAACGATACCAAGGGTGCTCTACTATCCACCAATCATGAGCATGTTCTGGTCTACGGTCACGCCGGTTTTGCGTTTAAAGGTGATCAGCGGAATCAGTCGAGTTACAGCAACCCCGATGATGATCCTCGGGGGCCTTGGCAAAACGACAATCTCGTAAAGGCTCATAACGCCAAGCAGCGCCCCGAAGCTTACTACCACATGCACAACCCGGATACGGGTATTTGGTACCCCTGTGATCCCGATAGCGTGTGGCGTTTTGCATCAACCAGTCGCCCCGCCAAAAAAGAGCTTCAGGCCGACCCGATGGAAGTTGTCATTAAGCAGGGTCGCGTATTGTGGCCATCTGATGACGCTTTTGTGCAATACGACTCGCTTACTGACCTAAAACGAGCGCTGAAATCCGGTGACGCGCCCAAGCAACTGAAAATCTACAACTCTCTGCCCACTTTGAAGCGCCAGGCGCAGTCCGATGCACGAGTGAAGCGGTTGTTGGGGTATATCGAGCCGCTGGACTTTTGGGTTGGGAAAAAGATTGGCACGAAAAAACCTCGCTATAAGCGCTTCCAAAAAGACTTGAAGCGGGATGTGCGCCCCGTATCGTCCTGGTTGCAGGCTTCTGCATTGGGGGATGAGTCCGGTATGGATGAATCACTGGATGCGTTCACTGTTCTGACCGTCGGTGCGACCGGGGAAGGAACCAACGCTTATAAGCGCATCCTCGATAACAAGGACTTCCCCTACCCCAAGCCACCTTCACTGATACGCGAATTGCTGGATCAGGCTATGCGCCCGGGTGACATTGCGCTCGATTTCTTCGCCGGCAGCGGCACCACCGGGCAAGCGGTGATGGAACTAAATGCTGACGACGATGGTGGCCGCCGATTCATTTTGTGCTCCAGTACCGAAGCCACTGCAAGGGCGCCTGATCGCAATATTTGCCGTGATGTTTGCGCTGAACGAATGCGTCGCGTCATGGCCGGTTACGGCAACACCGACGGTCTTGGCGGCAGCTTCACCTACCTGACCATGGACAAGGTGGAAGAAGCCGACCTGATGTTTGAGGGGACGGCCACTCACGCTTTCGCGCTCCTGTGCCTTCGGGAAACCGGCTATCTCACCAATCCGCCAGCCCAGGCCCCGGTGTGGGCGGTTGCACAAAGCGATCACAGTGCCATTGTCGTGTGCCCGAAGGTGGACCAGGCAGCCATTGCCGCCCTCAAGGAGTTGCCTGCGTCTCATGTGGTTGTCTACAGCGGTCGCCCTGAGAGTGTCGTTGAGGCCCTGGAAGGCAGTAAATCAGTGACAGCGTATGCCCTGTCTGATGCCCTGCGGTTTGCCCAGGGCGGCAATAAGGCATCGGAGTCGCCCGCCCCTCATGATGGCTCAACAATGGAACTGGAAGCCGCACCGGCCAAGGAGGAAGCGTAATGGGTAGCATGTCGTTGGATCTGGCTGTAGCACAAGGAAGCACACTGATTCCTGAGCGCTTCCAGGTGGACCTGATCACCAATCTTGGCGCCCGGTTGCAAAGCGAGCAGCGCCCACCGTGTTTGCTGCGGGCGCCGACCGGTTCCGGCAAAACCTTCGTTGTATCGCGGACCCTCGCCAATATCAGCGCCAAGGAGGACGTTATCTGGTTCTGGTTTGTGCCCTTCACCAATCTGGTCAGCCAGACCCTGGATGATCTGGTGACCAACGGCACTGATCTGACCCCGACCCTTTTCACTCAGGGTGTCAATCAGCAACCCGGGGCCGGCCAGGTACTCATCTCAACCGTTCAAGGCGTTTCCCGTAAAGCCTGGCGGCGTGAGCACTACGATGCCGGGGGTGGCGAGCAAGCCCGGACGCCGGCTGAATTTCTCGCGCTGGCCCGAGCCAATGAACTGAAGGTCGGCGTTGTCGTGGATGAGGCGCACATTGCGCTGGATGAGGCGACCGAGTTCGGCCATTTCGTTAACTGGCTGTCGCCGGATTACCTGACCATGGCCACGGCCACGCCCAAAAACGACCGGATCAATGCCTTCCTGGCCAGTGCCGGCATGAGTGCCTTTGAATCGTTCGGGGTGTCCCGGGACGATGTGGTGCAGGCTCGCTTGAACAAGCAGTACATCGAGGCCGTGGTGTACCGGTTGCAGGAGACAACCAATACCGTCGCCGATCTCAAGCGCACGGTCCTGCGCCAAGCCTGGTTCCGCAATCTTGCTCTGCAGGACCAGTTGCAGGCGGCCGGCATCGACCTGACGCCTCTTTTGCTGGTCCAGGTGGATAATGGCAAGGGCACCATTGAAGAAGCTGAGCGGGATCTGGTGGAGCTTTGCGGGGTGCCTATCAACGCCATCGGCAAGCATTCGTCTGATGAGCCCAACCCACAGATGATGGAGGCGATCGCGGTCGATCCCACCAAGCGGGTGCTGATTTTCAAGCAGTCGGCCGGGACCGGGTTCAACGCACCTCGGGCGTTTGTGCTGGCATCCCTGAAATCGGTCAGTGACCGAGACTTTGCCATGCAGTTTATCGGGCGCGTGATGCGGGTGGCCCGCCCTATCCGCAATGCGTACCAGACTGCCGCTGACATTCCGGCCGACCTGAACACCGCCTATGTGTATCTGGCCAATGCCGAGGCCCAACAGGGGTACCAACAAGCTGTCCAGGTCACCAATCAGGTCAAGACCAACCTGGAGGGCGAAGTGGAGCGATTGCGCGAAACCAAGACCCGAAACGGCGGCACGAAGCTCACCAATCGCCCGGACCCACAGGGCGAGTTGAACCCGCGTTCACCGTTGCCAACACCCGTTCCACCGACACCACACCCCGGGCAGCCCTCTGGGTCCGCCAGCGGTCAACCCTCCCCTTCCAATACAAGCGATCAACTGGACGGCGGTACGGGTCATTCCGGTACCTCTTCCGGTGGACCCCAAAATGGCTTCTGGGAGGAACTGGATACTGATGCACCAGAAGCCACTCCTGCACCTGTGCGCCCCAATCCACGCACGGCGGGCTCATGGGAAGAATGGCGACAAACGTTGGCTGACCGGGGCGTTGCCGTTTATCCATTGCGAACCAATGTCGCCAATCTGCCCGAGGCATTGCAGCGGGAGTCCCGCCCCGAGGTATTGGATATGCAGGCCATCTCCGAGCGTGTGGCCACCCAGATCACCATTACGGCCCGCCAGGAACGCGAAGCCGTGCTGGCGGCCAGGAACAAGCTGCGGGGTACCGAGCTTCATACGGAACTCACCACCAATACCCAGCACGCCAACGACGATGCGCTGATTGTTGTGGATCGGAACCGGGTTGCCCGGGAAGCGGTACATGCCATGGAACGCTTGCCCCAGGTCGAACCCGACGATCACGCGATCATTGTGAATACGTTGGCCCAGCGGTTGATGCCGGCCGCCAAGGATCAGCTACTGGATGCCGGGGAGCCGCACGACCCGGCCACGGTGAAGCGCCTTTGTCGCACCGCCGCATACTGGCTGGTGCGGCGCCTGATCGATGATCTGGCCGAGCGCCTGCATGCCGAAATTGCCAAAGAGGCGGTCATTGCTCCCGGCGACCCAATCCCGCGGGCCATGCTGTTCCCCTCGGAGTTGCCCTTGCCCCTCTCGGCCAACAACGTCTACGGCATCCTGCCGCCCTCGGCCTCGGACCTCAATGCCGTTGATCAGACATTGATGATGGACGACCGGGCGCTGATGCAGGTGACGGAGTGGGAGATTAACGGTGAGCGTTTCGCCACTGCGCCCTTTGATCACACCTTCCGGCTCAATGACAACGAGCAGGCGTTTGCCGATGCCCTGGATCGAGCCGATTACGTGGAATGGTGGTTCCGCAACCCGGAGAAAAAATCGTATGCCGTTCGGATTGTCCGGGGGGAGCATCGCAACTATTTCTTCCCGGATTTCGTGGTGTGCCTTTCCCACGTTGAAGGCCAGCAACCGAAACAACGGCTGGCGGAAACCAAGCATGATCTGAAGGATGCCCGGCGCAAAGCACTGCACATACCGGAGCATTACGGCAAGGTCCTGTTCCTGACCCGGGACAACGGCAAGCTTTATGTTGTTACAGATAACGGTGGTATTGGCGCCCAGGTAGACCTTGGCGATTTGGAAACCCTGCGGGCCGAATTCCGCAAAACCGCCCCTTAAATATGGTGCTAAATTATGATAATCCCCGGCTATGAAGGAAAAATATACTCGAACATGACTGACGCAGGTCTTGTCGGTCTGTCAAATGCTGCGTTGATACTGTCCCTTGAGGGTATTGGTGTGCATGATGAGGTTCTGAGTGACGCCGTAATGACAGGACTTTCCGACAAAATATATTCCGATATACGCACTGCGAACCCGGATCTTTACTGGGATATCCTGTATGCCATCTTTCGGATTTCTTGGCTTAACATTGAAAACCCCGAGAGCGAACAGGACGGTGAGTACGAGTTTGGATCTGAGTATGCTGAAGTTACTCACCACTTAAAAGCCAAAGAAGTCTCCGTCAATGTTTTCAAAGAATACCTGCAAAACGACATTTGGCGAGCGGAGCTTATTGTCGGGCAAACGTCAGAATTCTTTGGCGGCTTCCATGCCGTACCTGAACTTATCAATGAGGTTTTGCGGTTTCCAGAGTATAGGCGTCAATATCCGGGCATTGCCGACCTTGACCGTCAGGTTCGCCGGTACTCTGAAGATTATTGCAGGGGATTCTCTATGGAGGCGTTGCGCATTTATTTGAGCGCTGTAAGCGAAGCGATTACGCGCCTTCGTGATCGACGCGACTCTGACGCCCTGTTTTATTACTATGATTCCCCAGGAAACAGCACGTATGACTACCCTTTGCTATGGCTCACGTACACTACCGACAGACCATTTAATATAGGCTGCATTTATGATTTCAGGCATTACGCCGCTGAACGTCAAGGCTCAATATCTGTGCCTAAAAGCCGTAGCGATGACATCATTGCGCATTTGTTCGGCTCTCATGATGACATGGTTGCGTCGTTTGAAGCTGTTTTCAGATTAACCAGTCCATCCATGGGTTACCGTTACACCCTTCGTCATCTGGTTCTCGGAACTTCAGGAGATCCCGATTCATCGACTTATGCTTCTTTGACGGCTTTATGCTGTAGCATTTTGGAAACCTTGATGCGTGAAGTGCATGCGCACAACGGCGATAGCAGGATGATGGTTGATCGTCGTTTTAAGACCGATCTAACCGACTATTTCAATAGTCATATAGAAGCTCTTGAGCATCTAGGTGAAATCATGGGTGCCGATTTACGGTGACAATGTAGTACGGGGTGGTTACGCGCTCGGTCCTATAGTTGCCGGGTGCCGCGATAGTTCGACGCGGCACCCTCGCTTTTAGCCAGCACCCTGTTGCACATGCTCTCTATTGAGTTCTTCAAGCAAAATATCTTTAATTTGACTTGTGTCTTTAATCAACCGATCCGCTGTAATCTCTCGTGTCATGCGACGTTGCAGTTCCCGCATGGCTTCCAGGAAGTGCCTGCTTAAAGCGTCATCAGGTTGCTGTTTTGACGTATCCCACGCCTTCGGGAATTGATGCCAGGCCCCGACAATACAGGCGTCCGTCACGCTCTGTGCCCCTTCATCTCGCGTCACTTCAACCTTCAAAATGGTCCAGGGCCCGGCCCCTTTTTGCTCCAGGCGCTCTTTGATTGTCAATCGCTTTTCGTGCCATGTCGGCTTTGATTCCGCCTCGCTTCTAAGGTCATCCGAGATGCCTTTTTCAAAGGTCGGGAATCCGACCAATACAATGTCCCGCTCTCTTGTCAGTAGGCCCATGTCTGGCCCAAGGTGCATGACGCCAAATTGCTCTGGCAACTCCGTGATGCTGGTGGCGAACAGCCCGCCTCTCACGCGCCAGATTTCCCACCGGGTTGGGTCGTGAGCGTCATCCCGGTTGCACCAATTTTGCCAAAGGCGTTCCCAGCCACCTATTGTTGTCACAGGTACTGCCCGCATTAATTCAGCGACTTTCTTTAGCGCTTCCAGGGTCGCGCCCGCCGTTCCGCTTTCTTCGCACTTCGATGTCAGGCTTTCCAGTTCTGCTAAAGCGTCATGCTCCGACCCCGCATCATCTTGGTGCCGGCCCCGAGCGTTCGCTATATTCCGGGCGCATTCCAGAAAGAATCTCAGCGACACCTCATTACTCTTTGCCAGCCCTCTATGATGGACAAAGGTTATGTTTACCAATTCCCACGTCTTATCGCTTAACACGGGTGTCATGTTTTCAAGCAGCCGCTGGTAATCCTGGATCAGTACCGCTGCTGCCTCAGCTTCCGTACATTCGGTTGTCTCATCCGGTTCGTCTTCTGTGCGTTCCTCAAGCTCCAACTCGATTCGTCGTTCCAGTTGCGCCTCTTCGGTCATTCCTTCTTTTTCGCTGTCGTCCAGTTCCGGCAGCTCAAGGTCCTCCCCACGTTTTTGGGCCTGGGTGACCTCATAACGAATGGTGAACTCTGTGTCAGATTCAAACTCGCTTTCCTTATCCCACTGTAGCCGGCGCATCTTTCCTGCCAAAAGGGCGGCAATATCGGCTTTGTCCTCCTGGTCAACGTTCAGATCGTGCGCATCCAGATTTTTGCTGTTCATGTTTTCTCCATGCCATTATTTGGTTTCGTGTTTTCGGTCCATCTTAACCGTCTAGCATCGCATGGCATACCCTTTCGGGATATTTTGTGTATCATGCAATAGTAGATCCATTGGCTGCGCAAGGACTTCGCTGCGCACGATATATAGGGCTCTCTGTATGACCAAAAAGGCTGCTTCTCCGCTCGACGCGCTCCTTCATCCCATTCTGACCTATCCTGGCGTTGAGGTTTTAAGTCTTACTCGCACCAAAGCCATCGTCAGTTTTGAGGGCTGGGTTTATGAAATCAAACGCTGTAATGGTCAGGTGGTGCAGTGGCGAATTGATACCGGGGATGGCTACACCGATTCCTTTTTTGCCGAGGTAAAACACTTCGTCAATCGCTATCTTCGCAAAGTGTTTTCGGTTCCCTTCAACAGCAACAAAAAGTGGACCGACCACGATATCAGTGTGTTCGATGAAATGGTCGCGCTTAATTGCACCCTTGAGCAAATATCTGATGAGCTTGATCGATCTACCTTATCTGTAAAGGTCAGGCTGGCCGATATTACAGGGTGTTTTGCTTGGAAATACGTTGAGGACGACGACTATGCACAAGTGCCAGTCGATGACGTAACGGCACTCTTGAATCAGGAGCTGAATGCCGCTATCGAACGGGAGATTTCATAACATGAAGCACACGCAAAACATTCGGCAGATGATCAATAACGTGGTGGAGGACGAGCACTGCATGGCGAGTCTGCCTGGGTCCGAACAGAACTACCTTAAAGCCATGGCCAGTGTGACAAGCCGCAATCAACCGCTCACCACTCGCCAAAAAAACAGGGCGCGCAAAATCATTGGTCAGCTAGACAGTTAACCGACGCGGGCAAACAGTATGAAGAAATGCTTTGTCGAACCAACCGTTATTGCTACCAACCCACTCTCCATTGGCGGCGATACTGCCGCCGAGGCCGTTCCCGACGGCTACACCGGGGCCTGCGCCGTAGTGCCGGTCAGCGGCAGTGACAACGTGATTGCGGTGCTTCCGTCACTGAACGAGGCCCGACGAGTTGCCCGCTACGCAAAAACGCCCGACGGTGGGTACGGCAGTGTCGTTATCGAAGCAACCAGCCAGCCGGTGACTCACGAGACCCTGGAAGACTGGATTTAGCCATCTTCCCAGTCACCCAAAGGGAACATCATGGCCTCCCTGCATTGTCTTACCGGAGGCCGGTTGCTATAACAGGATTACATGATTATCACATGAGGTACCCTGAGCGATGACTACTCCTGAAACCCCTGGACCCTCCTGGGCGCAACGCGCTGCTGAAGGTGTGTCCAGGTCGTGGAATGCGATGCTGGAGCATCCCGGTTTAACGGCCGCGGCCAACGTCGGTCTCGGTATTGCGCTTGCTCAAGCACAACTGTCTCTCAATAATGCTGGCATTAACGTACCCGGCTCCCTCACCGCAGGGCTCTGGATGGCCTCGCAAGCAGTGTTGCTGCCAGCGCTAATGGGTGGAAGCGATCGGAGTTCTGCGCGCAAACAAGCCGCCGAGGGTGTTGCTGAAGGCCTTATCGATGGGGCTGGCTCAATAAAATTCGGCGGCAACCCGAATATGGATTTGCTTATCCGTGAAGCTTTGATTGATGTCAGTGAACACAAGACGTATTGGAAGGCCTTTACGGCCACTTTGAAAAGCGATGACTCATCGCAAACCCTCAAGGCTGTTACTGACTATCTTGGAGAGCATGGCATTGAGTTGGATTATCCGGAACAAATCTCTTCCAATGGTGTTCGTAAGCAGGTCGCCGCAACCTTTGGTAATCACGACACCAAAGATACCTTGATCAATCCGCCTGCGCCTTCGGACGATCTGGATGAAGGTGATGCCGCACCCCGGATGGGCTAAGGCATCATTCACATACTGAGGGTACCCATGCATCCGTTCGTCGCTGACCTTAAAGCCGTCCTCAACACCAACGAGAGCTTTGATTACCTGCCCTTTGGTGACTGGACGGCTGGCGGGTGTGGTTTGCTGGCGGAATCGTTATTGCGCCTGGTGCCCGACAGTGAGCTCATTCTGGTTGGCCGATTGGCCAAGAGCATTCCTGACCATTTCCTCATTCGTGTTCCCATGGAGGGCGACTGGCTCTATGTCGATTACGATGGCCTGCGCACTCACGATGAGGTGATTGCCGATTTCCGCCGCGAATACCCTGACAAAGCCGACGATATTTCCATCATGCCGGCTGCTGCCTTTGATTTTGACCCGGACGATCCTGACGCTCTGTTCTGGTACCGGGACTCTGTGCCGGGTTTTACACGGCACCTTGAACGCGAGTTAGGCCCCATTGATCTTGACCGCCTCGACCTTGCGTGGTGCGACGACGGGCCCGAACCTTCCCTTCCCTGATTTACTCCTTTCCCATTAGGTACGGGCTATGCCCAGGAGAGCGGCTTAGCTGCTCTTGTGTTCACGCCTCTCCTGTCATGCTCCAATGATCTTGCCATAGTAGGTCGAATCATCCATGCTGAGACATTTCACTGAGTAGCGGTTCCACAAACGGTTTTCGATGTTTCGGGTGATTTGCCGCTCAGACATTGTGACTCGTTTCCATGAATCTATAACGCCTGTTGTTAATTGTGATCGCTCAATAGTGACCAGCAATCGTCCGTTTTCTCGCCTGACAGAGTTGTTTGGGCGAGAGAAACTGAGATAGCGGGCACCGTTTGACGTTGTGTTTTCCATGTGAACACGGCCCACATTTCTTATTTCATGCGCCAGGTAATCCTCATTGTTCAACAGGTCATCATCAACAGTAAGTGTTACCTTGTACGTGTTCGTATCCGGGTCGCGAATTATATTTTTGATAATGATGTGATCCACCCATCCCTCGAAGACTTCTTCATTTGAGTGAACCCGGTGCTCGCGCAGCAAGGTGCTAATGGTGGCCTTCAGATCGCTCCTTGTTGTCACGTTCTGAAACGTCTTTGTTAAATTTAGGGTGACGCTCTTCCCACCATCTGTGAACTCCATGCGACCTGCAAGCCCTCTCATCCACAGTGCTGACACTTCGGCTGGATATTCCGTCGCCCCTTTTCTGAGTTTTGGGTTAACATATTTTTCGGCAGCATCCGCGCCTTTGAAAAAAACAAACCAAAAAACAACAAAAATAATTGGTGCCAGTCCAAGTGGCAAAATAATCAGGCTTTGGCCCATCGATGTGTTCCTTTGAGGTTCGCGAGTGATGAAAGCATTTTCATGCCCACGAGTGGATAATTGGTTTGGTGTGTACCGTTCGGAATATTACCTCGGAACACTTGTATCCGTCTTGACTTAATCCACCCAGCGCTGTCACCTAAAGTGAACCACCGGGTGCGACTACATTGTATGTGGTAACCGGCCTTGCTATAAGTCAGTCGTACACCATCTTATAAGGCATATTGGTTATGACTACACCTGCTGCACTAGATCCACATTACGAGTCCGCCTGGGCAGAGAAAGCTCGCGAAGGCGTGAAAACGTCCTTTTCGGTCATGGGAGAGGCGGGATCACTGCTGCTGTGTTCCACCTTAGTCACCTCCCTTGGTGTGCTCATGGCCAAAGAAGGCCATCGTGCCTCACAGGTCGATAGTATTGCTCAGAGCTTCGGACAAATGACCGCTGTTGGCGGCGTTGGTGTTGCTGCTGTGGGTTTGATTGCCGGGGTTAGTGCGCTCGCCTATTCTTATCGGGCCTCCAAATGGTCCGCGGCCAAATCGGCGCCTGATCACCCTCCACTTTATGATGCGTCCGTTGAGCGTATAGAGGACAACCTGCAATCTCTTGCCACCGCTCCGGGCGCTCTGGCACAACTAGAGCATCTAATGTCATCTAACCCTAATCTTGAAGCTAGCCTCAATCATATAGCCGACTCTGCTTCCCCGGATAGTGCAATCGCGCAATGTGCCGAGACGTATTACTCTTCGCAACAAGCGCAGCCGTCGTCAGTGAGCCATTCAGATGGCATGCACGATCAGGGTAATCTGTACCCCAGTTTGCGGTCACACCTTGATGATGATAGCCCTTCGGCTCCGCGCCTCGATTAAACGTCTACTTGCGTAGAGCGCACCATTCATCAAATGGATGCTCCTGTCACACGAGAGAGGGGGTTTATCCCCTAGCTCAAATACGGGCCACGCTCTTATGTCGTCAGCCACCTTGAGCTTGCGTGGTGCAACGACGGGCCCGAACCTTCCCTTTCCTGATTTACTCCTTTTCTTTTACGCACGGGCTGTGCCCGTGGGGCGCGGCGTAGCCGCTGGGCGGGCCGTTGGCCCTCCCTCTGCGGCGGGGCGGGCGTTACGCCCTTCCCTTGCGGTCGGCCTCGCCCTACGGGCTCGCCTCTGCGATAAGCGCTGTTCGCTACCTGTTGCAGCACCCCGCTGATGTGCTACACTTTCATTTAATTACACCATACGAAGGCTTATTAAATGGGTTATTTCTTCGTTCTACTTCTGATTATTTTTTCCACGCTGTCAATCTCTCTTTTGTCGCTATCGCCCGATGCGCTGTCTCCAGTGATGGTCGCCGGCTTTGCTGTTCTTGGCTTCGTGGCTGGGGCGTTCGGAATTACGTGTCTCATCGAGTTTGTGGCGATGCATTCGCAGCGCTATGAAGATCCAGCGCAGCGTGATCGGAGCGTCGGTGTGGTGCGTGATGCCAAATCGCCGACTGACCGGCTGTTCCTGTGTGTGCTGGTGGGGCTTTGTGTTCTCGCGGTCGTTGCCGCATTTTGATCTGGAGGTGTTTATGGATTTTGAACAATATGCCGCCGCATTCTACGACTCAATTCTCCGAATGAGTCGCTAG
>ERZ1673960.29-NODE-29-length-68056-cov-26.566198_pt1 | contig 68056 bp, 61 predicted proteins | sample MGYA00580190_ERZ1673960 | MGnify/ENA primary metagenome ERZ1673960 (study PRJEB41334, sample SAMN05608106) | rock metagenome | biome: terrestrial subsurface; feature: shale formation; material: shale | place: USA: Pennsylvania ...
CCGATGCGGTCGCCTAGAAAAAATGCTAGTCGTTAGCTTAACTGACAAGCATTAGTCCTTTGGGGCGCTTTTTTTTATGGTTTTAACGGATGTAAATTGTCCGTTAGTGCATCGCTCACGATGCAGAATGCATGCTATCATTAACGGCTTTGGTGAAGGTGTTACGAGGAACAATATGGCAGGTAATGCGGCTCGTCTTAAAAAAATAATTATGATTAACGGTCACCTCCCGGGTATCGTGGAACTGGATTTAGAAGGGCACACCAATATTTGTGGTAGTAACGCGTCGGGGAAAACCACGTTACAACGTATGATCCCCGTGTTTTATGGCGAGCAACCCAATAAAGTGGTGCCTAAAACCCGCGACAACTTTGACAAGTTCTATCTGCCGTATAGTAATAGCTACATTATTTATTCATATCAGTCTGCGGCGCAACGCGACGTCCAAGTGGTGTTGACCAAACGCAACGATGGCATTGATTACCGTTTTATCGATGCTGAATATTGCCCACAAGATTACCTCGACGAGCAAGGTGATAAAGTGATTGCGGTTGACTACCAGGAGTGGTTGAAGCGATTGCGCGCGAAAGGGCATCTTTTTAGTCATAAAATTAGTGCAACAAGCGAGTTTCGTACGCTGATTCAAAATGATGTACAAGCGTTGCAACATACCCAAAAAGATAGCGTAAAACTGCGTCAATTGGCGGCACGCTTTGCATTGGTGAAAGCGCCTCATAAATTACGTCATATCGAAAAACTGGTCAGTGCTGTGCATGCTAAAGAAGGCAAAATGGATACTTTACGTAGCATGTTAGCAGCGATTCTAGAAGAAGACGGACACGCTGTCCCCCACAGTTCGATTCGTGGTGAAAAGATCCGCAGATGGATTGAGCAAATGCGGCAAACGATGCGCTTGGATGATCTACAGGCCGCTTTCACCAAACTCTCAAGCGGTGCTCATCGCTATGGCGATGAGTTAGCAGAGCTTTGGGCTATTCAACCTTTATTGCTTGAGCATAGAGAGCAGTTAGCTGATCAAGAGCGTGATTTAAAGGAAACGTTAAAGACAATTGAACAACGTATTAGTCAACGCACCGCCGATTATGAGCAGCAACGCGATCAAATCAATGAGACACTGAGCGAGTACAAGGCCGAGCTTAAACAAGTTGAGCGACAACTGGATGAAGCACAGAACAGGGCCGATGAATTTCGTGAAGCTAATATTGAGGAGTGGGAACATACAATTGATCGTTTGCCCGAGCTACAGGAACAAGCGGAGGAAGTTAAACAGCAGCGCATTGTTTTGCTTGAGGCCCATCAGGCTGAACGTCAACAACTCGATAGCGAGAAATTAAAACTAACGGAGCGGCAGCAACGGCGTGATGTGAAGCATCAAGCTAAACTCGACGCACTCGCGCAAGAACTGTCTGAGCTGCATGCACGCCACAGCGAGGCATTAAGTGAGTTCCGTGAACAACATCAACGCCACCGTAACGAGCAAACTGACCGTTGGCGTGATGAGAGAGAAGCCGTCAAGCTGAAACTGGCCGCATTTAATTCGGAGAGTCATCACGCAAATGCAGAGGAGCAACAGCAATTAGATGCATTGTCCGAGCGCGTTGTTGATGCGCAAGAGCATCTCACCCTGCAACGCGATCAACTCGAACAAGCGCGTGAACAGCTCAACCAGTCACAGCGTAGTCGTCTACGTGTCAGTGAGGAATTAAACCGTACGCGTGAGCAGTTAGCCTCAGTAAAAATCACCGTTAAGCAAAAAGCGATCGAGCTTGAGCCCGATCCTGATAGCCTTCGAGGCTTTCTGCATAGCCATTTACCTACGTGGCATGACACGATTGGTAAGGTCATTTGTCCGTCACTATTAGAGCGCACTGATCTGAATCCTGTTTTTGAAGAAGCCAACGACAGTGTTTATGGTTTACAGATTGATTTGACGGCGATCGAGTTGACACGACACGATAATGAGCAGGGCAGACGTGAACTCGAGCAACTACAGAGCCAACAACAGTCGCTGATTAAACGGGTCGAAGAAATTGAACAGCAGCTAGCCCGCGAAAGCGAGTGTGTATCCGAGGCTGAAGCTCAGGTTCATCAGGTGCAGCATCAGCTTCAAAAACAACAGCGTGAAGTCGAATATGCGCTTGATGCTCAAGCTCGATTAAAAGCGGATATAAAGCGACAAGTCTCGGAGCGAGCTCAACAACTTCGAGCACAACAAGAGGCTTATGAAGAGCGGCTAGAAAGTCTTAATGAACACATTGAAAGTAGTACGCAAGCGTTAATCGAACAGCAACGTAGTGCAGAAATTGAGTTGAAAGCTGAACAGCAAGATGTGATCGCACAACTTGAGGAGTCGCAAGAGCTAGAACGTCAACAGCAGGCACAGGAACGTGCACAGGTTAAGGACGATATTAAGGCATTGGAGCGAGCATTTAGCGACAAACTCGCTCAGCAAGGTGTCAATGAACAGGATATTGAACAGTTAAAACAACGAGAAGAACAGTTAAATAGCGCGATACATCAAGCGACTCAATGGAAAGAACGCGTGCGCGAGTATCGATATTTCAAACAATCCGTTTGGCAGTCAGCACGTCCGCAATGGCAAGCGCAAGAAAGACAGTTGCAGTCAGAGATTTTAACGCGAGAAGATCAAAAACGTTTAGCTAAAAATGTGTTTGAACAGAGTAAATCGCAAGATCTCGAGTTGCGTCAGCAGACTCAGTTGAAACTGGAACAGATAAGTTCGTTGTTACAGCGATTACGAGACAGCCTCAGTAAACTCGATCACTTGCCAGGACTTACGCCTGAGTTGCAGCAAAGACAACAGGCAAGCTCCTTAAAGGAAAGAGACAGTAGCGAACTTTTAGGTCGATGCGATGATGTGTACGAACGTTTCATGCATAGTGATAGAGTCCTTAGTGAGGAGCTTCGTCAGTTCGATAATCAACTACGTCGTGATGCGCAAGTAGACTTTCTTAACTTCATGGAAGAAAGCCGACAACGCATGAATGTGGGAGAAGACATTGCATCGAAATTGGCACTCTTCCAAGTGATGTTGGACTATCTCGAAGAGCACCAACAGGCAATATTGGCGACCGGTCACAATATTAGTAAAGATTTAGTAGACTTCTTTACTGTCTTTAATGATATCCATAAGCGTGTGGCTCAGTACAGCCGGCGTTTAACTGATGCCGTAGGCGATGAGCTGTCTTTATCAGGCATCGACCGCGCCGAAGTTAAAATCAGCTCAACTATCGATGCGTTGGGATTTTGGGAACCGCTCACACAGTTTGTAGCAAGTTATGAGCAATGGCAGCAGTCCGGCGATAGACTTCCAAACGAAGACTACTTGATGCAGTTGGGAATGGTCGCCGATATTTTGCGAGCCGATCAAAAATACAGTATCGAATCATTATTGAAGATTGAGTTGTTCTTGACCGAAGCGGGCAATGAGCTTGTGATTCGGAATGATCGCCAACTCGCTGAATCGTCGAGCCATGGAATGGCTTATCTGATCTTGTGTAAATTCTTATTAGCCTTCACACGTTTGTTGCGCACGGATAGCGAGGCGATAACGCTCCATTGGCCGATTGACGAAATCGGTACGTTGGCCTATCACAACGTCGAGAAACTTTTTGATGCGTGTGATAGCAATCACATTCAAATTGTAGGCGCCTTTCCTAATCCTGAGTCTGATGTTTTGATGCTATTTAAGCATCGTTACTTAATTGAGGCACATCCAGACAAGGTGGGAAAAGGACAGTTGAAACGCATTCAACCAAAGGTTTCTGGATTATCTGAGAAGCTGGCTCACCTTGTTCAACAGGAGCACCACGTATGATGACATTTGGTCCCATTATCGAGACGCTACTGGCTGGCGAGTTTATTTGTAGTCAACGTTTCCCAGAGTATCATCGACAGTTACAAGATGAGACATTACAAAGTCAGATAAATGATTATTTGCGTCCGTTAAATCGCACCGTGAGCCAGACGGCTGACGGGAGCGTTTTTTTCTTAAGCTATCAGACGCTTGATAAATCGGGTCGTGAGCATTTACGTCAACAGTTTATTCAGACCCTTGCTACACTGATGCCGTTACTCGAATGGCTCACTCTGACACAAGAAGCGCTCGGCCACGATAGTACATTGGTGCCTGGCGACACGATTAAGCTTCCCGAGTGGGTTGTTGCCTGTGAGGACAACCCCAGTCTAAAACAACGCCTAGCAAATTTAGCACGTGACCGCTTTTTTAACTCGCAAGCCGAAACTGTCGATGCCCAAATAAAGCAAATTGCTAAGCGGTTGGTAGAGCATGGTTATTTTATCCAGCCTCACACGGACAGACCGTATTTTATTGTGACAGGGAAAGTGGATTATTTGATGGACGTGATCCGCTTTATTCGCGACGAAGAAAACCTTCCCGTTGAGGAGACACCTGAGCAAGAGGCGTTATTGTAGATGACTGATGAGCAACTCAATGTTTCCGACCAGCGGCTTGAGCAAGGTGAAAAGCGACTCAACCTGATAGGTCGACATGCAGGTATTTTGATGCAGGCCTATCAAACGGGGGAGCTTGATGCTTTGTCTGTTAATGAAGGAATACTGCGTAACCTCTTAAATGCACGGATTATTTATCAGCCGGAGCACGGTCAAGGGTATCGTTTGCGAGCGCCTATTGCACAACTCATTGCTAATTTAGTTGTGGATGAACGGCGACGGTCGATCCAAGCCGATGTTGCGGACAAGCTGGACTCTATTCGCAACCAGGTCGATGTGTTCAGAAAGGCGCACCAGCGCAGTGATATGTATCTAGCAGAGTTAAAGTTACATATTATTGAAGAGCGTGTTTATGACTTAGTCTCTGAGTTTGATGAAGCAATTCACAGTTTATGGAATCGATTGAATACCGATTTTGGCTTTGCCGCCAGTTTGGATGAGAAAATGGCTGAAAACCAGCGGGCACAAAACCAAATCGAGCGATTACTCGACGGACTTTCAATGGTCGATTACGAGGAGTGTATTGCGCTTGCCGATGGTCATGTAAAACTACGCCAACTACTGGTTGTGCAACTACAGCGCCGGACAAGCTTACAACGTGCAAGTATGCTCGAGATTCAACATCGAATGATTGAATTAATGAGCCGGTTTCGTGAACAGCAGTCGCGTAGTCTATTGGTTAATAATATGGCGCAGTTTCTGCGTCAACATCCCGAGCTTAAGGTCAGTGATTATACTGAACGCAGTGAAGTCCCCGAGTTGTTTAACCAAGCCTGTGGTATTCGTGCGGGTGCTCACGCGGATGTGCGTATTGAGAGTACTCAACAACAAACGTTAGACGTGCTGCATGAGGCGCTACATAAAACGCGTCACTTACGTACTGAACAAACTTCATCGAGTGAGTCAGCAAAAGCCATGGCGCAGTTTAGCGACGCGGTACTTGAAACTGAACAGCGACAGTTAAAGCAAGATGTTGATGAGTTTTTTATCGATGCAGCTCAAAGCCAGTATCCTCATTCCGCACTCGACTATCTAGTCAACAACGAACTGCGTTGGCAGCCAGAAATTTGGTTATTTCAGGTACTCAGTGAATACCAAACGCTAACGAAAAGTGTGCAAGTAGAATTGCCGCTGCAAAGGCGCGAACGCGCCGTAAGCAAAACTAATGAGGTGCATATTATTGAAGATTTAATTGTGCAGCCACCTAAACGAGTCGCCTAGCAATATCTTTCACTAGGGCAACCAAATATCTTGCAGCGGCGAATCCAGACTGTAGCGATGACGGATTTGCGCTTGTAAGAGCTCAGCACATGCAAGCGCATCGGTGAGCGCATCATGGGGTGCGTAAAAGGGCAAGTTATAGCGCTCGCGACTATCGGCAAGACGAATAGATAGGGGACGCTTACCCATTAACCTTGACCAAAACGAACGACGTTGACGGTGAAAGCGTGCTTCAATGGCCATGGTATCGATGACAGGAAAATGGATATGTTCATTGAAACGCGCATCCATTGCTTTTTGTAGGAAAGGGCGCTCGATTCCGTTGTAATGAACGACCCAAATCTTGCCCGCGACTAAATCCAATAGCTCAGGCAAAATAGCCTCGATATCAGGAGCGGATTGAATATCAGAGTGAGTAATACCGTGAATAACGACAGATTCGTCCGTTAAGTCTTGTCGCGGTTTGACCACCCATTGCCGCGCTTGCGACATAAAGATCCGTTGAGCGGACATAGGTACGACAGCAATACTGACGATGCTATTACGTTGACAATCTAAGCCTGTGGTCTCGAAATCAACGGCGACCATCGGAGCGTCTTTAATCAAAGTCTCTTTGTTAACCATGCCCTGTTCAAAATAGTGTTTAAACATCGGGGTGCTGACATGGGCAGCCCATGCCGAGAAGTCCATTGACCAATCACGCTCAGCATCCGAATTAATCACCTCACGCGGCTTTAAATAAAACATGCCGGCTTAGCCTCCTGCATAGCGATAGCGTAAGTATTTCTGTGCATTACTGAGGATCTGAAAAGCATCTTTTAGGTTTTTGCGTTCAAAATCCGATAGTTGCTCGGGCGCGACATTATTATCGGGCGTGTCGCCCTCCGTTAGGGCAATAGCCTGGTGTCGAATACGCACCATTGAGATTAACTCGAGGGCGTCACGTAAATCCGGTCCCCGACCTTTGGGCAGTATGTTGGCCTCCATGATATCCTCAAGGCGAGCAAACGAGTTGCGTTGCGTTGAGCCGACCGCGAGCGCATGTACGCGAATCAGATCAGCCACCGGTGCTGTGCCGCGTCGTTTCGTATTGATACTGTCGCGGTGCTTACCATCCTTTTCCATCACGAAATCTTTGAAAAAGCCCAGCGGTGGTGTTCGACTCAACGCATTACGCGCCATAGAGCCTAAGAAACGTTTATTATTTTTGGCTTTTACACGAATTAATTCATTCAGTTGTTTGGCAAAGCTAAACTCACCCCATACGCCGTCTAAGTCAAAAAAGATAGAGGAGTGCAGTAAGCGCTCGGGAGAGGGGTTATCAATCCAGTCGGTGAAGTATTTCTTCCAAACGCGCAGCGGTTGTCGCCACTGGTTATTGGTTGCCATAATACCACCGGTGCAGTACGTATAGCCGCATTCATGCAAACCGTCCGAGACAAACTTAGCCAAAGCTTTGAAATAGGCATCGTGTTCTTTAGGGTTAAAGTCGTCGTGTAATACCAGTGCGTTATCTTGGTCGGTTACGATAGATTGTTCATCACGCGCCATTGAACCAAGTGCGAGAAAGCAGTAGGGAATGGGGGGTGGGCCTAATTCGATTTCTGCTAACTCCAAAAGGCGTTGCTTGAAGCTACGACCGATGGTCGCCATCGCTGAGCCAATCATTCGTGAATTAGCGTCTTCGTTGACCAAACGCACAAAGCTTGCTTCTACACTCTCTTTTAACTGCGCCAACTCTTCAAACGTATTTTGTTTAAAGATACTACTGACTACGTAAAGACTTGATTTCGATTCGTGACGCACGACGTCAGATAAGGCAATAACACCAATCAAGCGCTGTTTTTTTAATACAGGTAAATGATGCAGGTTAGTCCTCAGCATGGTTAACATCGCTTCAAATATGCGTTGATTATGCTCAATATAAACTAAGTTCGAGGACATCACGTCACGTACGGGATCGCTGGGAGAACGTTCAACGGCGAGTACACGCTTGCGTAAATCTTTGTCGGTAATAATACCGAGTACGTCATCAGGGTTATCACCACAAATGAGTAATGACGAAACTTGCTCGTCAGTCATTTTTTGAGCGGCCTCTATAATACTGGCATCAGACTCGATAATAACAGGCTGGCGGCTCAACAATGTTTCGACGGTTTCAATAAATAAATCGTTACGCTGCTCGCGTTCGCGCACGGCTAAATTAACGCGTTGATGTTCTTCAACCTCAACCGCATCCGCAAAGGCGTCGTATTCGTCGTAAAGCCGATTAAATAGGGCACCGGGTACATAGTAAATCAGGCTGTCTTCTAACGCTTTTACAGGATAACGTACACGGCCTTTACGTAATAAGCCGGCTTCACCGAAAAAACCTCCGGCACTTAAGCGATTAAAAAGTTCGCCGTTGCGCTTATACGTTTCTATGGCGCCGCTACGAATTACATGGAGATCAGAAATAGGTTGGTTGTACTCAAGCACCTGATCACCCTTCTGAAAATAGCCGACCTCGATTTGTTGTGAGATCGTTTGTAATTCCGCTTCGGGAAGAATAGTGAAGGGTGCATATTGTTTAATGAAATTTAGTATTTCGACGTGTTCGGCTTCCATGACATCACCTCAGGTACAAAAAAGCGGCGCTTAGTGCGCCGCTTTTGTTTGAAGACAACAGCTGCGTGTTATCCGTTTTTACCGATTCGTGGTTCAGAACGCAAGCCCTGAATAACGGCGACGCAGGCCGCCAACAATACGATAGTAAATGGTAGACCCGCAGAAACAGCCATTGCTTGTAGTGCGACAAGTCCACCACCAAGTATCAAGGCGATTGCGACCAATCCCTCGAAGGTACACCAGAAAATACGCTGGGGTACAGGCGCTTCAACTTTACCACCCGCACTGATGGTGTCGATAACTAAAGAGCCTGAGTCAGACGAGGTGACGAAAAATACGATGACCAGTATGATTCCGATGAATGAAGTCACTGACGCCCAAGGTAATCCTTCAAGCATAACAAATAGTTTCAACGAAAGATCCGCGTCAACCAAGTCTTGTGCTCCGTTAATCACCTGTTCGATAGCAATATTACCAAATACAGACATCCAGAATACACAAGCCAGTGAAGGTACCAACAATACCGATACTAGGAATTCACGCACAGTACGACCGCGAGATACACGTGCGATGAACATACCAACGAACGGTGACCATGCAATCCACCAAGCCCAGTAGAACGATGTCCAGCCTTGAGTGAAGTTTAAGTCTTCACGTCCTACAGGATTAGATAAGGCAGGTAGGTTAGCAATGTAGTTGACTAAGTTTTCGCCGAAACCAGTGATAATTGCGAGCGTGGGACCGACAATAATGACGAATAGAAGGAGTAGTGCCGCTAACGTCATATTGATCTGCGATAAACGCTGTACACCTGATTCCAAACCTGCCAGCACCGATGTGAGTGCGATGGCTGTGATACCCATAACGAGAAGAATTTCTGTCGTATCCCCTTTGGGTACATCAAACAGAAAGTTGAGTCCAGCGGCAGCTTGTGAGGCACCTAGCCCGAGCGAGGTCGCAAGCCCGAATAGCGTCGCTAAGATAGCGATGGTATCGATAATGTGACCTGGCCATCCCCAAACGCGCTCTTTCAAAATCGGGTAGAAAATTGAACGAACAGTCAGAGGCAAGCCTTTGTTAAATGAAAAGATCGCTAGACCCAACGCTAGGATTGCATAAATAGCCCATGGGTGAAGTGCCCAGTGGAAGATAGTCGCTGCCATGCCTAATTCACGTGCAGCTGCTTCATTGCCGCCCGCAGCACCTAATGGCGCCCAGTCGGTACGCACTCCATTCTCCATGGAGATACCCCCGAGCGAAGACGAGAAGTGGGAAATCGGCTCAGACACACCATAAAACATAAGGCCGATACCCATACCTGCAGCAAACAGCATCGAGAACCACCCCATGTATGAGAAGTCTGGTTTGGCCTCTGTGCCGCCAATGCGAACGCGACCGAGTGGTGTAAAGATTAGGACCAGTGCAACCACGACAAAAATATTAGCCGCGCTTAAGAAGAACCAATCAAGATTTGATGTAAGCCAACCACGAATTCCACTAAATAATGGTTCAGCTTGTTCTTGGAAAATTAAAGCAAAGAGAACGAATGCAACGATTGCAAGGCCTGAAACAGCAAAAACCCGATTGTGGAAATCTAATCCAAACGGGCCTAAATTCATCACGACGTTGTCTTGTCCAACTTTGTAATCGGTATTGATGGGGTTGACTTCCCCATCCGGGATCATCGGATCCTTCTCCGCCTTACTTTCATCTATATCCTTGTTTTCGCTCATGGACATCCCCTTTATTTGTTGTGATTAGTGAGTACATTCTGCAAATTTACACTTATTTTACCGAAGTTTAGAGTAAACAGTTCACCCACGCGAGTAAAAACCCTTGTTTTTATAGCAAATGACAGAGAGTTTGAGTGGTGAGCCGGCTATTTTACTTCTCCTGTTGTGTAGAGCCAGCACTCCGATAGCTTAACAAACTGACTTTGTTCTTCCATCCATGTGAGTTCATCCCGCGTATAATAGAATGCGCGAAAATGAACGTAACCTCGGTTATTCGAGTGACTGTGAGATACAATTTGTAAGCGGATGAATTCAGGTAATCCCTCAAGTGATAGGTCTGGGGGACAGTAATCTCGGTGCCATGTCTTGCGGATATAGGGCAAGTCGCCAATTACGTACGCCGTATAACGCGATCGCATGAGTTGTTCGGGGGTTTGTGCGAGTGTTCGATCACTCAATAACAAATGGCAGCAGTGTTTAAAACTCTTTTCGCTACCACAGGGGCATTGATGGTCAAGATCCATAGGGCATACTTGTCTCACAAAATGCCAAGTATGCCATGTTCAGATGGACAACCCCACTTAAAACCAAAAACGTAGGTTAAGAAGATAGTTGTCTTGTCGATAATCGGTATCAGAAGCAGTGCGGCGTTGATAGCTGACGCCAAGTGCAGTGCGTGGGTTCATCATGTAAAACGCGCCCAATTCGGTCTGCCAATAGCGCACATCGCGTGTGAGGCGGCTATAGCTCGCAGAAGCAAATAGCGTTAGCTGAGTTTGAGTTTGGTGTTCAATACCGAGCTCAATGCCAGGACCCGTTTCTTGATCTTCTGTACGCGTGGTGCCGTCGTCAACTTCAACTGTAAGACGTTGTATGAATAACTCTGAAAACAACCGTGTGTTCGCTGATAAGAAATGTTGTGTGCCTAGTCGTAAACTCATTTGGTCAGTGAGCATGTCAATGTTGTTATGGCTGACTTCGGAAAATTGACCTGAGACACCAACGTACCAATCATTTTGCCATTGCAGTTGAAGTTCAGCACGAGCGCCACCACCATCAAATGCATTTTGTTTAGAGCCGCCATCTAAGTCGGTTTCAGTACTAAAACCGCTCAATGTTAACTGGTTGAGGGATTGTGCGGGCATGGTAAATGCGCTTTGAGCAAAACTAGGAAAAGAAACTGATGCAATTAAGGCGAATGCTGAAATATTAAAAAAAACTTTCATAAAGACTCTCAGTTAAAGTGACTTTCGTTGACTAGATTAGTTCGAATTATCATGTTCGCTATCGGTAAAAAGCCGCAAACGGTGTACGCTTTAACTGAGAAATGGCTCGACTCATTAATCGATAACTTGGAATAAATCGTATTTTAAAGGGAACAAATTGAAACCTAATCTGAGGTGTCTTGTGTCAAAAAGTAAACCAAAGACCAGTGGCAAGGTGCTCATTTTTTATGATGGCGGATGCCCTTTATGTGTGAAGGAAATGCGTCACTTAAAGCGTTTAGATACCAACAACAAACTGGCGTTTGAAAATATTAATGTGAACGATTTCAGTGCGCGGTATCCCGACATCGATCCAGATGCCGCCAATCAATTTTTACATGGTATCAACGCCGATGGGAACGCAATATACGGTCTTGATGTCACTCACGCTGCTTGGCAGGCGGTTGGGAAGGGCGCTTATATCGCGCCCCTGCGATGGCCTGTGATCCGTTGGTTTGCTGACCGAGCATATTTATTATTTGCCAAACATCGTAACCGTATATCACGCTGGGTTACCGGGCAAGCTCGCTGTGAACAGTGCAATTTATAACACTGAATTAGAGCCAACGCGGTGTCTTTTGCTTGTACTGGATATAGACGTCCCCATGGCTTTTTTCGAGCGCTATTTCTTCCTGACGAACTTGGAGACAAATCATGGTAACGCCCGTGATAAGGCAGACGAGTGTAAATAGTGAAGGGAAGGTTAAAAACAAACCGAGTTGACCGAGCAACACGCCCTTAAAGATAGGGTTGCGGGTTCGTTTAAAAGGACCACTCACTAGCAGGGGGTGTTGCGAATCTTCATCAATGCCTGAACGCCACTGGGATTGCATGTAAGCGTGACTAAAACTTACTAAGAAAAACGAACAAAGCATCAGAATAACCCCAGAATAAACGGTTACGGGCTGATAAATCACCTCAATCACGCCAAGCTGGGTGTCAATATCCCACAGTAAACGAGCAATACAAATGGCTAATATTGCCGAACGAAACATGTTGAAGGTTTGTCTTATCCACCATGGTGCGCTCAGAGCCTTGCCTACGTGCACTTGTTTTTGTTGTGTTCTTGCTTTTCGGCCAAGCGCAACGCTACTGTAGTGAACGGCTATAATAGTAAAATAAATCGCAAGAAAATACTGACTCAGTATGTCAAAGTTGAACACACGATACCCCTATATTTTCGAATGAATATAGCATCTATTGTACTATTATTTTAAATAATTGAAACCCTTCTGAGTGTGCATTCAAAAAGCAATGATTTGCCTTTTGGTCTACGCCATGCGAGCCTTGCTGTTCAATATTTGAGTTTTCATTACTTAAGGCTGGAGTGCAGTATGACGCGCGGTATTGGTTATCAAACACAGAACGAAGCATTAACTCAATTGGTGAATAGGGCAAAGGGAGCTAAACCAATTGGTATTGACGAGTTTAATCAACGTATCGAGCGCGCTCAGACTCTCATGAAAGCGCAGGGGATCGATGCTATTTACCTTAATGCGGGCACGAATCTTGAGTACTTTACAGGGTTGCGTTGGTATCCGAGCGAACGGTTAGTGGGGGCAATTATCCCAGTTGAAGGTACACCGCGGCTTATTGCTCCGGCTTTCGAACTCGGTTCACTAAAGCAAGCGATGCAGGTCCCCCTTGAGCCATTACTGTGGGAGGAGCATGAATCGCCCATTGAGCTGATGGCAAGCACGTTAAAGGATACGTTCGGCGCTAAATTAAGGCTGGGCATTGACGAGTCAACGGCCTACAGTTTCGTCGCTCGACTGGAGGAATACGTCCCGGCACAGCAGTTATGTGATGCCAAAACGGTTATTGCTGAATGTCGAATGCACAAGTCAGAGGCCGAACTTGCACTCATTCAAACTGCCATGGATATGACGATTGCTGTTCATCGCGCGACAGCATCGATGCTGAAAGAGGGGATGAGTGCGACGGAAGTGCGGACATTCATTGATGAAGCACATCGTCGAGTTGGTGCTTCGGGCTCTTTTTTCTGTATCGTCCTATTTGGTCAAGCAACCAGCTATCCGCATGGCGTACAGCACGAACAGTACTTGAACGCTAACGACTGGGTGTTGATTGATACAGGTTGCAAGTTGCATGGTTATCACTCTGACATCACGCGTACGTACGCTTTTGGTGAAGCGACGTCTGAGCAACGTGAATTTTGGCAATATGAGCGTCAATTGCAACAAGTCGCTTTTGACTCGGCGCATCTAGGCGAGCCATGCTCTAGCGTGGATGACGCAGTGCGGCAGGAGCTTGCTCGCTTATCCCTTAAACCGGATTATCAGCTACCGGGAGTGCCTCATCGAACAGGGCATGGTATCGGCATGGACTTACACGAATGGCCTTATCTAGTGGGCGGAGACGAAACACCTTTAGCGCGCGGTATGTGTTTTAGTAATGAACCCATGTTAATACAGCCAGAACAATTTGGTGTCCGGTTAGAAGATCATTTTTATATGACCGATGAGGGACCGAAATGGTTTACTGAGCCCTCTCGGTCGTTGGATGATCCGCTTAACCTAGAGTAATTAGTCCGCAGGTGCTAGCAGCAGCTGCTGACCTAACTGAGTAACTGGGCGTGCCTGGTTACTCAGTAGCACGACGCCGCGACGACCATCTAATGTAAATCCAACATAACTGGTGAACCCCGCTGTTTGACCGTTGTGCCAAGCCCATTCTTGTTGGCCGTTGCGTTGAATTAACCAACCCAGTGCCTGTTGCGTTTGTTGGCTGAGTGATTCGCGTGGTGCTAACACGGTCGCGACGGTTTCTGTTTGTGAGTCGGGCGGTTGCATCATCAGCTTTAAATAAGCAACCATATCATCAACCGTGGATACCACGGCGCCAGCACCCGCCATCGCATCGAAATACCAGTGTGGTGCTGAACGACCATCAAACCGATGTCCTTGAGCAAGCGCGTGAATATGCGCTTTAACATGCTCCTCATTTTCCAGAGCAAGATAACTATGGTTCATGTTTAATGGTCTAAATACGGATTCAGTGAGCAGTGTATCGAGCGATTGATGATGAAAAGCAACCAATGTTTCGGCGAGCACGGAGTAGCCAAAGTTAGAATACTGATAACCTACGGGTGATGCTAAATCGGTGTCGCGAAGGGCGTCCGATAACTGATTGAGATGATAGTCTGCATACGGATTCTGATCGTCGTCGACGTCGAGGTTGGCAGGTAAACGCGGTAAGCCTGAAAAATGGGTAGCAAGCGAAACTAAACTGATTTCACTGACCGGTTTTGATAACTCGTCCCAAATGTTACCCAACTGCGCATCACTCGCTAATACTCCATTTGCCAAATCCTTAGCCAGTAAAAACGCTACCATAGTTTTTGTCACTGAACCAATCTCAAATTGAGCATCCGCAGGTACTTGGTGAGTAAATCGTTTTATTTGCCAGCGGTCATTATTATAAGTGATCACCGCACCATCGACGTTGAACCCGGCAGGATCTAACTGTTGTTGGGTCGAAGCGGTCTGCGTTTGCTCAAGACACAAGGTAAGAGGTAGTTGCCCGCCCTGGGAAAACTGTCCTTGATAGCAACCTGATGATCCATCCTTGGTCAGAGTGCCTGTGTATGATGCGCCAATCAGGCTAGAGCTAAAAGTAAGTTGTTGGTCACCGATGTTAATTTGATTAATTGGAATGCCAAAGGACTCTTGGGCTGGGCTATCGAGGGTCGCTAAGTACCCATCGGCGACAACCGCAATGTTAAGTTGTAGGGGTAATGTTGTGCGAGTATTTATCTCTAATGTGCCTTTGTAGGCCCCTTCAAAACGCAGCCGTTGTTTGTCTTGGTTGTTTAAACGCGTCAGTTTAATCGGCGTCGCTTGGCCTTGCTGCCATTCACCGCTCAATACTTGGTCATCAACTTGACCGACAAATTGAGCTTTGAGCTTGTCAACTTTAATGGTTAGCTGGTTATTATTCACAGTGACTGAGGACGCTGGAAAATCGTACATGCCTTGATTAGGACTGTCGATAAAGACGCTAATCTCACCGTCTGTATCTTGATTGATATCAAACCCTAATACGATAGAAGCACCGCGCCCAACTTCAAGCTCACCGCGCCAAATACCCGCAAAATCGCTGGCTGATACGAGTGGGGTCACAAAAACAAGAAAATAAAGTAGAAATCGTTTCATAAAGCAGAGTGGGCTTGTAAAAGTAATGCGTATGTTATCATTTAGTTTGTTTAATAAATCAACAAAGATCAAGTATCCCTTAAACTCTAATCGAAAAAACCTTTTAAGGTGACCGTTTTAATAACCTTGGGCTATTTACCCTCTGAGTGCTATAAATCTAATCAGTAGAAAGGTTCGTAGTTATCTCAACACAACGAAAAGAGGGAAGCGACATATGAGCTCAGGTAAATGTCCTGTCATGCACGGTAGCATGACCAATACCGGAAAAACGAATACACATTGGTGGCCCAACTCACTCAAACTCGAGATCCTGCGCCAGCATGACACCAAAGCGAATCCAATGGATCCGGATTTTAACTACGCTGAAGAGTTTAAAAAAATAAACTTGGAAGAGTTAAAGAAAGACGTAAAAGACTTGATGACCGACAGTAAGTCTTGGTGGCCAGCTGACTGGGGTCACTATGGTGGCTTTATGATTCGTATGGCGTGGCACTCTGCAGGTTCTTATCGTCTCGCTGACGGCCGCGGCGGTGGCGGTACAGGTAACCAACGCTTTGCACCGTTAAACAGTTGGCCTGATAACGTCAGCTTGGATAAAGCTCGCCGTCTGTTGTGGCCAGTTAAAAAGAAATATGGCAACAAGCTATCTTGGGCAGATTTGTTCATTCTTGCTGGCACCATGGCTTATGAGTCAATGGGGCTTAAGGTGTTCGGTTTCGCTGGGGGACGCGAAGATATCTGGCATCCAGAAGAAGATATTTATTGGGGTAGTGAGAAAGAATGGTTGGATGCAACTAAGAACCGTTATGACTCGGATCAAGAGCGTGAGTCACTCGAGAATCCGTTAGCCGCTGTTCAAATGGGTCTTATCTATGTCAACCCAGAGGGTGTTGACGGTCAACCCGATCCGTTGCGTACTGCGAAAGACGTGCGAGAAACGTTCAAACGCATGGCTATGAATGATGAGGAAACGGTCGCTTTGACAGCCGGTGGTCATACGGTTGGTAAATGTCATGGTAACGGTAAGGAAGAGAACTTAGGTCCAGAACCAGAAGCCGCCGATGTGGAAGAGCAAGGCCTAGGCTGGCGCAACAGCGCTGGCAAGGGCATGGGTCGTGACACAATGTCGAGCGGTATTGAAGGCGCTTGGACAACTCATCCTACTCAATGGGATAACGGCTACTTCTACTTGTTATTCAACTATGATTGGGAACTTAAGAAAAGCCCGGCGGGCGCTTGGCAGTGGGAACCTATCGACATCAAAGAGGAAGACAAGCCCGTTGATGTAGAAGATCCTTCGATTCGCCATAACCCAATTATGACGGACGCCGATATGGCGATGATTAAAGATCCTGAGTATCGTAAGATTTCTGAGAAGTTTTACAATAATCCCGACTATTTTGCCGAAGTGTTCGCACGTGCTTGGTTTAAGTTGACGCACCGCGATCTGGGTCCAAAAGATCGGTACCTTGGAGCCGATGTACCTGAAGAGGATTTGATCTGGCAAGATCCGATTCCGAAAGTGGATTACAGCCTGTCTGATAGCGAAGTGGCTGAGCTCAAGAAAAAGCTACTTGAAAGCGGTTTAACCGATTACGAGTTGATTTCTACGGCATGGGATAGTGCACGTACATTCCGTGGCTCAGACTATCGTGGCGGTGCTAATGGCGCCCGCATTCGTCTTGCGCCACAAAAGGATTGGCACGGTAATGAGCCCGAGAAATTACAACGTGTGTTGGCGACTTTAGAGCGTGTTCGACGCGAACTCGAAAAGCCTGTTAGTATTGCTGACTTGATTGTTTTAGGCGGCACGGCCGCAGTTGAGAAAGCTGTGCACAAAGCAGGATACGATTTTACTGTGCCGTTCACGCCAGGGCGCGGTGACGCGACCGACGGGTGGACCGACGCTGAGAGCTTTGAACCACTTGAGCCCTTACACGACGGGTACCGCAATTACTTGAAGAAGGACTACCAAGTTCCAGCAGAGGAGTTGATGCTCGACCGAACTCAACTGATGGGGTTAACGGCACCTGAGATGACAGTGCTCGTCGGTGGTCTACGCGTACTTGGCGCGAACTATGGTGAATCCAAACATGGCGTTTTCACTGACCGTGTGGGCACATTGACCAATGACTTCTTTGTCAACTTGACGGATATGGAAAATGTCTGGAAAAAAGCGGGTGATCATTATGAAGTCCGTGATCGAGCGACTGATACGGTCAAGTGGACAGCCAATCGTATCGATTTGGTATTTGGTTCAAACTCAATTTTGCGTGCTTATTCTGAGCTGTATGCGCAAGATGATAACCAAGAGAAGTTTGTAAAAGACTTTATCAATGCGTGGGTCAAAGTCATGGATGCAGACCGTTTTGATGTGAAAGCAGCTTAGTCTGCGTTAAAAGTCGATATCTTAGAAAGCTCGTGTGTTAAGCACGAGCTTTTTTTATGCGCTCAAATACTGTGAACAGAATCGCGTTCAATTACGCGAGGCTCAAACACGGTCTGGATATTATCGAGTTTTTGCTGATAAATATGTTTAAGTACCCAACGCGCAGCCATGACGCCCATGCCGCCGATGGGGTAATCGATAGTGGTTAGTTTTGGATACATATAGTGGGAGAAATTGACGTTATCAAAGCCGACAATAGACAAGTCGTCGGGCAACGTTAAGCCTTGTTCGCGTGCGGTGGTCACAGCCCCCGCGGCCATCTCGTCATTCGCGCATACAATAGCGGTGATGTCAGCATCGGCGTGTAATAGTGCTGCAACGCCTTTAACACCGCCAAGTTCATGGAAATCACCTTCATAAAATAGGCTACTTTTGGATTCGATGCCATACTCCGCAAGAGCGCGCAAATGCCCTAAGTACCGTTGCTCAGCATCGTTTTTCCACATCGGGCCGGAAATATAGCCAATTTTACGGTGACCATTACGCAGTAGATGTTGGGTAGCGAGGTAGCCACCGTGCTGGTTATTCAACGTTACACAGCGATCTGACAAGCTCTCGACAAAACGATTGAGAATAACGAATGGCGTGCCACCTTGATTAAGTTGACTTAAGTAGTCATCTGAAACCGCTTCAACATGTAAAATGAGGGCATCGCAGTTACGACTTTTTAAAAATGCGATACTTTCCTTTTCGAGCCTCTCATCACTGTGTCCAGCCGCTATGATGACATGCTTTCCTGCACGTCTGAAAGCAGCCTCAATATCACTTAACAAAGTTCCAAAAAATGGACCGTTGAGTTCGGAAACGACAATGCCGATTGAGTTGGAACGGCTCGATGCCAGAGACTGTGCAATAGAATTAGGGTGATAACCCAGTTTATCCATTGCATCGAGAACTTTCACTCGAGTTGCCTGGCGTACGGGCGCGTTATTGTTAATAACACGAGACACGGTCGCTAAGGAAACGCCCGCGAGTTTCGAAACTTCGTAAATGGTCGCCATGTTAAGAGTATTGCTCCAACGCTTCTGATATTTGCTGAACACGCTTTTGTTTTAAGGTGTAGCGAAGCATAACTGCTGCAACGAGCAGGGATGCAAGTGCCGGCAGCACGGTAAACGCTAACTGAATGCCGTGTTGCGCCTCAATATTTTGCATTTGATTGGGGGTGTAGCCGTAAAATGCCAACCACCAACCGCTAATCGCCCCCCCTAACGCGAGGCCAAACTTGATAAAAAATACCACCGATGAATACACCAGACCCGTCGCACGCACGCCTGTTTTCCAGTAGCCATAATCTGCTACGTCGGCGATCTTAGCCCACAGCATCGGTGTTCCCATCTGTAAGAAAAGGCCCCACAAGAAGTACATAACAAATGCCGTCGTGAGTTGTTCGGGCGCTACCCAATAGGCTGCCACGCAGACGATAGCGGCTAGAATCTGAATACCGATATATGCATTCACTTTATCCATATATCGACACACATACTGGGCTAATGCGCAACCCATGATATTACCGACCATACCAGTGCTTACAAAGGCGGTCACTAGATCATCGCGCACAAGGTAATACTTTACATAGTAAACAGCGAGTGTATTTTTTAAAGCGATACCTGTCAGTACAAGCGCTGCTGCAACGGATAGTCGGCGCCATTGTTCATTCTGCCATAAGGTCCGAAGCGCCTGTCGAAACGAAAGATGTTGTTGCTTTGGTGGTCTGAGACGTTCTTTTGTACCCAAAAAGCATACAACAAAAAGTATCATTCCGAATATGCTCAACGTGACGATAGTGAGTTGATAGCCAACGACTGGACTACCATCGCCGAACCAATCGACCAGAGGCAACGTACAAGTGGTGACTAATAAGCCACCTAACATGCCAAGTACAAAGCGATACGATTGAATTGATACACGTTCCGATGGATCTTCCGTTAATACGCCACCAAGTGCGGAATAAGGAATATTGATCGCCGTGTAGGCCAACATGAGTAACGTGTACGTAATGTATGCATAAATAAGTTTACCGAAACCGTCTACTTCGGGAGTAGTAAACGCCAATACGCTGAAAACTGCAAAGGGTACTGCCATCCATACTAGGTAAGGGCGGAACTGACCGTGATGCGAGCGTGTCTTGTCGGTAAGTAAACCCATGAGTGGGTCGGTGACGGCATCGATAAGTCGCACAACGAGGAACATACTGCCCACAGCGGCGGCTGAGATGCCAAAAATGTCTGTATAAAAAAAAGCCAGAAACAACATAACCGTTTGGAAAATGATGTTACTGGCAGTGTCACCCAAGCCATAGGCTATTTTTTCGGTGCGACTTAGCATATATCCTCCACAGCGTGATGCTGTGATTGTCTAGCTAAGAAGAGTTTCTGTAAAGCTTTTGCACTGTTTTTAAATGTGCGCTGTTGTGTATTGTAGTCGACATAGATAATCCCAAAGCGTTGTGTATAGCCCTCTGCCCACTCAAAGTTGTCCATCAGGCTCCAGGCAAAATAGCCCCTTATATCCACACCGTGATTAATTGCGTCGTGAACCGCCAATAAATGGCTTTGAAAATAATCAATACGCATCACATCGTCAACTTCACCTTTATTACAGCTGTCGGCGGTCGCAATACCGTTCTCGGTAATGTAAATCGGTGGTAGGTTGTCATATTGGCGATCCAGTGTAAGCAAAATTTCAGTCAGCCCCTTCGCATAAACTTCCCAACCCATGGTGGTTAACCCGTCGCCCGATGCCGGTACATCACTGAAACCATGTTGCTGGTTGGCCTTAAATACGGTTCGGGTATAGTAGTTCACACCGAGAAAGTCGAGTGGCTGATTGATGATCGCCATATCGCCGGCATTTATTTGCGGACGATCCGTAACAGCCAATTGCTCAATAACATCGGGATAAGTACCGCTAAGCATTGGTTGTAGATACCATAAGTTGTGGTACTGATGAGCAAATTCAGCGGCGTCGCGATCGGCTTGCTGTGAAGTCAGCGGATGACACGGGCTAAAATTAAGTACCACGCCTAACGCCGGCGCTTTACCATCAGCGAAGCTGTCGCGCAGGGCTTGTAATGCTAAACCATGTGCTAAAAGCAAATGGTGAGCAGCTTGACGTCCTTGCTTGCGACGTGAAGCATCACCTGCTTGAGGTCCTGGAGCATGAATACCTGCCTCATAACCTAAATATGCACTACAGAAAGGCTCATTCAGTGTTGCAATACTTGATACTTGGTGACCGAGTGCATCGGCTATCACACGCGCGTAATCAGCGAAACGATAGGCAGTTGCGCGATTTAACCATCCTCCTTGATCCTCCAAATACTGAGGTAGATCCCAGTGGTATAGCGTTATGTGAGATTGGATTCCGCGCTCCGCGAGTGCCGCAACGAGCTTGATATAAAAGTTTAAACCGCTTCGATTAATTTCACCATTGGCTTTGATTACACGCCCCCAAGCGATGGAAAAGCGATATGCATCAACACCCAGCTCGCTAATTAGTTCAACATCTTCTTGCCAACGGTGAATGTGATCGCAAGCCACGTTGCCGTTACTGCCATCTTTTATCGTGTTCGGTTGCTCACAAAAGCTGTCCCAGATACAGGGTTCGCGGCCAGCAATATCGCCCTCAATTTGAAATGATGATGTAGCAACACCAAACGTGAAACTCGGATGGTTTAGTCGTGACTGATAAGGTAGCGTTATTTTTTTCATAAGAGTTCGCTCGCCAGGCAGGTTTTAATTGCCTTTGAATTAAATTATGCTATACATGAAAGCGCTTACATAATATTAGATGGTCTGATGGCTATCGTCAAAAAATAAAGCAAGAGGGAATTATGACAACTCCACAAACCTCAGCGTTACACGGGAGTGAACAACCGACCAACTATCGGTTTGCTCTGACTGCGCTCACATCACTATTTTTTATCTGGGGCTTTATTACCTGCCTCAATGACATTCTTATTCCATATTTGCGTTTGTTATTCGATTTAAATTACGCGCAGTCTATGTTGATCCAATTCTGTTTTTTTGGTGCTTACTTCATCATTTCAGTACCGGCAGGGTTGATGGTGGGTCGAATCGGATATAAGTCTGGGATTATCGTTGGCCTACTAACCGCGGGGGCAGGTTGTGTGCTGTTTTATCCCGCCGCACAGCTAGAGATTTACGGTTTATTTTTAGGTGCCTTATTTATTTTGGCTTCCGGGGTTACGATTCTACAAGTCGCAGCGAATCCCTATGTCACACGGTTAGGTCCAGAAAAGACCTCATCCAGCCGCCTAACGATGACACAAGCTTTTAACTCTTTGGGCACAACGGTAGCGCCGTTCTTTGGCACTTGGCTTATTTTTGGTGGTGTAGCCGATCCCGAGGTATCCGGTGTGTCAAAGGATACCGTTTCGTTACCTTACTTTATCTTAGCGGCAACACTCGTCATTATGGCGTTGGTTTTCGTTCGGTTGAAGCTCCCCGCGATGGGCAAAGTCGACCAAGCGGCACCACTTCCAACTGGAGGCGGTGCATGGGGTCAAAAGCACTTGGTATTAGGAGCGCTGGGGATTTTTGTCTATGTCGGCGCAGAAGTCGGTATTGGCAGCTTTCTAGCGATTTACTTGTCACAAGACCACATTGGCGGAATGACGACATCGCAAGCCTCTCATTATATATCTTGGTATTTTGGCGGTGCTATGGTTGGACGTTTCATTGGAGCCGCCGTCATGCAGCGTTTTGCTGGCAATCGAGTGCTATTGTTTAACGCAACATGTGCGATATTGCTTGTTCTTACTACCATCTTGAGTTCAGGTGCCATCGCAATGTGGTCGATTCTATTTGTTGGATTGTGCAACTCAATTATGTTCCCAACGATTTTCAGTCTTGCATTACAAGGCTTGAAAGAAAGCACGGGTCAAGGCTCTGGCATTTTGTGTTTAGCTATTGTCGGTGGCGCGGTGTTGCCACTATGTCAAGGAGCGTTGGCTGATGTGGTAGGCGTGCAAACAGCCTTTATTGTGCCCCTTATGTGTTATGCCTACATCGCATACTACGGTTTCGCTGGCTATGTACCCCGTGCCTTTAAAAAAGCAAAGCAAACAGCTGAGGTGGCAGAATAATGAGACAAAAAAAATGGCTATTGGCTGCGTTACCCGCAGCCATTCTTTCGGCCTGTACGGCAGACACAGCAGCACCTACGAGTGAGGACTCAGTTTGGCCACAGTTGGATATTCCTGTTGCTCAAAAGCCAGCAATGGAACAACGTATTGATGCATTACTCGCCGAGATGACGCTCGAGCAAAAAGTGGCGCAGATGATCCAGCCTGAAATTCGTGACATTACTGTCGAAGACATGCGTCGTTACGGTTTTGGTAGCTACTTAAACGGTGGTGGAGCTTTCCCAAATAACGATAAATATGCCACACCGCAGGATTGGATTGCTCTTGCAGAGTCAATGTATCAAGCTTCTGTTGATGATAGTGTCGATGGTATTGATATTCCTACGATGTGGGGTACTGATGCGGTGCACGGTCATAATAATGTATTGGGCGCAACCATCTTCCCTCATAATATTGGTTTAGGAGCCGCACGCAACCCGGCGCTTATCGAAGCTATCGCTGAAGTAACGGCGACCGAAGTGATAGTCACCGGGATAGACTGGGTGTTTGCGCCGACTGTTGCAGTGGCACGCGATGTGCGCTGGGGGCGCACCTACGAGAGCTACTCTGAGGATCCCGCGGTAGTGCGCGATTATGCAGCCTCAATTGTGCGCGGATTGCAAGGCCATGTGGATGGCGACTTTCTTTCAGAAAAGAATGTCATTAGCACGGTAAAGCACTTTATTGGTGATGGTGGTACGACCGACGGTATCGACCAAGGTAATACAGAAGTCGATGAGCAAACCTTATTTGATATCCATGCTCAAGGCTATGTGGGAGGCCTCGAGGCTGGCGCACAAACGGTGATGGCAAGCTTCAATCGGTGGAATGGTGATAAGATTCACGGTAGTAAATACCTGCTGACTGATGTCTTAAAAGAAAAAATGGGCTTTGATGGTTTTGTCGTGGGTGACTGGAACGGTCATGGACAAATTGAAGGCTGCACCAATGATAATTGCCCGCAAGCAGCAAATGCAGGGCTTGATGTCTATATGGTGCCAACCCAAGCTTGGAAACCGCTATACGAAAACCTCATTGCACAGGTAAAAGATGGCACTATTGCAGAATCTCGTATTGATGACGCAGTGCGCCGAATTTTGCGTGTAAAAATGCGTGCTGGGCTATTTGATAAGCCGTCACCCGCTAACCGTCCATTGTCGGGTAAAACCGAACTCATTGGTGCTGAAGAACACCGCGCAATTGCTCGTCAAGCCGTGCGAGAGTCTTTGGTGTTACTGAAGAACAACAACAACGTGTTACCGATAAAGCCGAACCAACGTGTGTTGGTTGCTGGACCGGCAGCCGATAATATTGGTCAACAGTCCGGTGGCTGGACGATAAGCTGGCAGGGTACGGGTAATACCAATGAAGACTTCCCAGGTGGCACGTCAATCTACGATGGCATCGCTGATGCTGTAAAACAAGCAGGCGGCGAAACTGAGCTTGCTGTTAATGGTGAGTATCAAGAAAAACCTGATGTTGCAGTGGTCGTTTATGGTGAAACACCTTACGCTGAAGGTAATGGCGATATTGACAATGTAGATTATCAACGCGGTAATGCGGTTGATCTTGAACTGTTAAAACGACTTAAAGAGAAGGGTATCCCTGTTGTTTCGGTGTTTATCAGTGGTCGACCCATGTATGTGAACCCGGAGCTCAATGCTTCTGATGCCTTTGTAGCGGCGTGGTTACCTGGTAGCGAGGGAGCAGGCGTCGCGGATGTACTTGTGACAGACGCCGAAGGACAGACACGTTTCCCAGTCTCTGGTCAATTGCCTTTTTCTTGGCCGAAGACGCCAACTCAGGGACGCTTAAACGGAGATGAGGCAAATTACGATCCACTGTTTAAACTCGGCTATGGTTTGAGTTTTGACGATAATGTAACCCTTGATACGTTAAACACCGACTTTGCGACTAGCGACCAACCGTTAGAAATGGCGATCTTTGAGCGCTCGCCACAAGCGCCTTGGCGCTTGATGATAGGCAATAGCGCAAAGCGTATTGAAGTGACAAGCAGCATCCAGTCACTGAATGGCGTAAAAGCTGAAACTTTTGATGATCAAGTTCAAGAGGATGCCCGACGCTTTATGTTTGAAGGCGAGGGTGCAAACTACTTTAGTTTTGTAAGTCCTTTCCCACGCGATTTGCGGGCGTATAGTGTCGAGGATGGCGTGTTGAGTGTGACGGTTAAAGCGAGTCCAGATAAGCCGCTGACATTGTCACTGAACTGTGGACCTGATGCCTGTGAGTTTAGTCAGAACATTGAAGCGTATCTAAATGAAGACTCAGCGCAACAATGGACCACGTTAAATTTCTCGGTTCAATGCTTGGAACAAGCCGGCGTAGACACGGCGAGTACGGGTGAAGTACTGCGTCTGGGAAGCTCTGCGGATAGCCATGTCAGTATTCGCGATGCGCGCTTGCAAGTCACCAAAGCCATAAACGATGAAGTGCTATGTTTGTCGGAAGACGTTAATTAGTTCGCTCATTAATCGGTGATAGGGCAAAAGCAAAGGCCAGCTAATAACTTAGCTGGCCTTTTTAATGGGTGTTGCTTGTTGGTCCAGGGAAGACAACAAGCAACTGAGTTACGCAAGCTTAGAAGGTGTAACGTGCACCGACTGCGTAACGCGGACCGTATTGACGTGCGAATAAGAACTGCTCTTCGTAGCGTCCGTAACCTTCTTCGGTTTCGTTGTTGAGGTTAATACCTTCAAAGAATACCGTTAGCTTTTCAGTCACGTCATAGTTAACACTTAAGTCCCACTGTCCATAAGACTTAGCGAACTGTGGTGGCGCATCAGAAGAGCCCTGTGCCTGACCAACACCAATCAGGTAGCTATCACGCCACGCGTATGTAGCGCGGATAGACCAACCATCTTTCTCGTAGAATGCTTGGAAGTTAGCTGAGTCACTTAAGCCTGTAAGCGGTGCTTGCTGCTCAAGGCTGGTTACGTCAAAACGCACATCGCCATCGACGAACGTTGCGTTAGCAGCTAAACCAAATCCAGAGCGTCCAAAGAGGTGTTGCGCCGCAATTTCGAAACCGTCGACGCTCTTACTATCGGTATTGCTTGGACGGCTAATACTCCACACAATTAACGGGTCGTCTGCGTTCGGCTCAATAGCACCATCCGCATTGCCGTAACCGTTGGCTATCATTTGCTCAAAAATCGCCGTGCTGGTGGCTTGCTCACCGCGCGCTTCAACATCAGCGACAGCTTGCTGATAGCGAGGCCCTTCAAAGATGTCACGCAAACCTTCTACCGTCGTTTCGGTGATGGTGGTTTGAACAAAGTTATCAACATCCTTCTTAAAGTAACCAACCGATGCATAGCTACCTTCGCCATAATAATATTCAATGGCTAAGTCGAGGTTGGTTGACTCAAATGGCAACAGGTTAGGGTTACCTGAGCTACCTGTGCGAGCACCCGGTTTTGGACTTGCTGATAAACTGCGACCACCGGCTAATGCGCCTAATGGTGCACGAGAGATGGTTTTGCCTGTTGAGAAGCGACCAATCAATTGATCAGTAAAGTTGACCTTCAAATCGAGCATTGGCAAGAACACGTCGTGTTCACCGGTTTGCGTCAAGAAAGTCGCATCACCTTCTTCATATTGCATGATCCACTCTGAAGCACTGACCCAGTTGACTTGCTGTTCTACTCGTTGACGCACTGTACTGGTAACATCCGTTGTTTCATAACGAACACCGACATTGAGCTCCGTTGGAAACGCACCGAGCGAGAATTCCCATGATGTTTGCAAGAAGATAGCATCTGTTTTCTCACGTACGTAGCTTTGGCTATCAATACCGTCATAGTAGGCATCGGCTACAAACTCATCAGCACCCATGAGATCTTCGGTCAAATAGGCCACATGACGCGCAAGCGCTTCGTTGTAATCGTAGGTGTAATAATAGTTTTGCGCGAGGTCAGAACCGCCACCTTCAAATTCGTCTAGGAAACCACTGGTGTCATGGTATTCGAACATACCGTCTGGGAATATTTCGGCGAAACTAGGACTGAAGCCGGGCCCACCGCGTAAACCACTCCAAGCTTCGTAACCGCTCATATCTTGGTCGGTGCGTGAAATACCCGCTTTCACAGAGACCAGAGGAATATCCAACACCGAATTATACCAAGTACCTTCAATCTGATACTGTTTTACGTTGGATTCGCCTGGAGAGTGGATGAATTGACCAAAGTTAGAGCCAATTTCGTTGGGTGCTAGCACCGAAGTCCCATTGTTCCAAAGTACGCTCGCTTGCGGAATTTCGCCGTTGCGATAATCGTAGAATTTGGTTTGTAACTGGTCAGAACCCATAATGATTTGACCATTTGAACCGAGACCGGGATCTGCACCGTTGTCGATGCTGTTGCTTGAGTCATGGGCATCGACCCAAAGTCTAAAGTCGGGCGTGATGTCCCATGTCAGGTTTAAACCGACGGAATCCGCCTCGATTTCAGTGGTATCCCAGTTTGCGGTAAATGAGGCATCATTACCTGCGATATCGGCATAAACCGCTGTACCGTTCTCATCTAAGATATAGGAATTGATGTTACCACCAAATTCGTTCCATATACCCCAGCCAAAGCCGACGCGACCCGACGTTCGGCGTGAACCGGTGTAGTCGGCAGTCAGTACCATGGTATCGGTCGGTGCAAACTGTAGCGTCACTTGACCGTTAGTACGTTCGTTTTGAACGTCGGTAAAGCCATAGTTCATATCTTTAGGAAAGAAGTGGTTGCCGATACGCTCACCATCCTCGCCGATGGGGCGAGGATCAACATAGTCCCCTTCGTCAAGGTCAGGTAAACCGACATTCGCCTGCCAACCTTGTATATTGGCGTACTGTTGGCGGAAGTCACGGCGTTGCTGGGAAACCGAGAAAGCGATACCGAACGTATCATCGGCAAACGTATTACTGTACACCGCAGCCAGTTCTGGCGTCACGCTATCGCCTTTTTCGACTGAGCTATCGTGCAGGGCTTTGCCCATGATTACGAACTTTTGTCCTGAGTGCTGGAATGGGCGAGTAGTAACAATATTTACCGTTGCTCCTAAACCACCACTGGGTGTATCAGCCCGTGCAGTTTTATACACTTCAAGTGCTGTAACTCCCTCAGACGAAAGGGCTTCCATATTGTAAGAACGACTAAAGCCAGTGCCTGGCATTTGCCGGCCATTGAGGGTGATCAAGTTAAACTCTGGGCCAAAACCACGTACGGTTATTTGGCTACCTTCGCCATCATTGCGACTCACCGAGACACCGGTAATACGCTGCAGTGATTCTGCCAAGTTGGTATCTGGGAATTTACCCATTTCCTCAGCAGAAATCGCGTCGACAACACCGCTTGACTGGCGTTTAAAGTCAGTTGAGCGTGCTAAGCTACCGCGAATACCACTGACATTAATGACTTCAATGGATTCATCTTTGGCTTTTTCTTCGTTATCTTGTCCTTGATCTTGCGCATATACAGGAAACGCCAGACCCGCGGTCAGTACGAGAGACACTGCCGTCGCAACAGGACTTATGCTAAACGTCATTGGTTTTTTCATTGTTCTATCCATTTCTGTTTGTCGTACTGCTTAGAAGTTATCGATGACTAAGTTATCGACTTGATACTCAGCACCGAGCGACTGACCCCAGGTCGGGAAAATCATAATGGTTTTGATATCGCTAATATCTAAACCTGCGTCAAACAGTGATTGCAGGGTAAAGTTATATGTCGCCCATTCACCTGCTACTGGCTCTTCGCCGTAGTTACCGCTGGCCAGAGGCACTTCCACGAATATTTTGCTATCGCTCGATTCAACTTTAAATAACCACTGTGCGTCAGCACCTTCCGGCTGACTCATAACCCGAATATCAAAACTGATTGCACCGTTAGCTAACATCGCTGAAGCGTCAAAAGAAACCTCGTCCTTCGCTTGGAAACCAAGTACCGTATCAGGGGTACTTTGAATGACGAACTCAGTGACTTGTCCATGATCATCGCCACTATCGACGACGCCAGGTTTGGAACCGGCACAGCAATCAAACAGGTTCCAGTCTTCGTTCAAGGACTCTTCGAATATCGCCAAACCTTCTTGCCCAGCACTAGGATTATAAATGCGTGCCTCATCAACACGATAGACAGCGCCTTCACCGGTGTCCCAAGCAGGGTACATCATGACAACGTCAATGGCAGAGAGGTCAAAACCTTGATTGGCGATTTCTTGCAAACTAAAGGTATAGGTTTGCCATTCACCCACGACCGGCTCTGCGCCACCGCTACCCTCAGTGAGGTCAAGTTCAAGCGCTGATTTCGCGTTGTTGGATTCAATCTTGAATTTCCAAACAGCGTCAGGATTAGAGGGTGACTCGACGACTTTTAAATCGAACTGAACCACACCTTCGACCATTAGGGCGCTCGCATCAAACTTGATACCTGAATCTTCCGGTGGCTTAAAGCCCAATACTGCGGGTTCCGCGCCAACAGAAAACTCCGCGACATTGCCACGTTCTTCATCAGTAACAACAATGGGCGTCGTACCGCCACAACAGTCCCACATGGGCCAGTCAGGGTTTTCGCTGTCACCGAATAAAACCAGTTCAGGCGATGCCGCTTCTGGTGATACGATCTCGGCGTTAGTAACAAGGTATTCAGCACCATTACCCATATCCCATGTCGGGAAGATCATTAACACATCGATTGCTGAGGCTTCTTTTAAGCCGGCGTCGACCAATGCTTTAATTGGGAAGGTATAAGTTTGCCATTCGCCGACTGTTGGAGCGACACCTTCTTCGCTCGCAGTTAGCGGCAGTTGTCCTGCGTATTGACCGTCGTTGTTTTCAACCTTGAACAGCCATTCTGCGCCGCCGTTACTGGGTGGCGTTACCACTTTTAAGTCAAAGGTGAAATAGCCTGAATCGATGATTTGTGAAGCATCGTAAGGTTGTGGCGAAACGGTTTCGTCTTCAATAAATGCTTCGCGACTTACAAAGCCATTTACAGTCGGTGTTTCGTTGACCACAAACTTGTAAACATCACCTTTGTCGGCATCACTGATCAACTCGGGGGTTGAGCCACCACAGCAATCCCATGCAGGCCACGCTGGATTAGGCGTGCCGTCAAAAATGGTTAACGTGTCGGGGATAGTTGTACTTGGAGGTACTGGAATAGGGGCTTTACCTGTGACAAGGGTTTCTTCGTCTTTATAACCCGCACGAACGGTTTCACAACCTTTACCCGTATCCGGGTTTTGTGAGCATTGGAATACGCGAATATAGTCGATTTCTAACGTTTGACCTTCTGCGAAAGCGCTTTCATCTATGCCCGTGTTATTCGTGTTTTCTGGCCAGTCTCCGCCGACTGCAAGATTCATGATGAGGTAAAAACGTTGGTCAAATGGCTCAGGACCATAGGCAACTTCCAGCTCACCTGTACTCTGATTATAAAACTCGGTATACCAACCTTGATGATTCAAACCAATGGCTTCACCTTTGCTGTTATAGCGAACCGTGGACTCCATTTGAGTTGCATATAGATAATCGTCTACGTACCAACGAATTTCGCCTTCTTGCCATTCGATAGCATAGGTGTGGAAAGCATCTGCTGGATTACCTTCTACCGCGTATGACTTGCCCGAAGAATCGTTATCAGGCCATTCGCTACCATAATGAAGGGTACCGTGGACATTGTTCTCAACGTTACCTTCTTCGTCGGTCGTTTTGAGGTTAACGGCTTCGACAATATCGATTTCGCCAGATTTCGGCCAAGTACCATAGACTGAATCGGTTGGCATCATCCAGACTGCGGGCCAACTACCTTGCCCGGACGGCATTTTTGCACGTACTTCGATACGGCCGTACTTGAAGTCACCTTTCATTTTGCTGTTTAAACGTGCTGATGTATATGGTTTCTCAGCACCTTCTCCAGCGGGCAGGGCAACTATTTTCAAAGTATCGTCGGAAACATACGCATTGTCAGGACTGTCGGTGTAGCATTGTTGCTCATTATTGCCGCCACCTTGGCAGTTGACTTCAAAGTTCCATTTACGTTCGTCAATACTGTTACCGTCGAACTCGTCACTCCAAACAAGTTCCCAGTCCTCAACGGGAGCAGTAGTATCAATTTGGGTGTAGTCAGTGTTGGTTTCGACACTGTCGCCACCACACCCCACTAAGCCGAGCGCTACGAGCGCTGCGGCAATAGGGCGTATTTTTGTTGTTATCGGGTTCATAATTGAATTCCTGATTCATCGTTCTTGTTGTACGGCTGCGTAGAAAATGTAAGCGCTTTCACAAATTAGAACAAAAAATTAACAACGTCAATGTGTGGTATTAACTTCTTGTTTAGAATTTGTGACAACCTTTTTGGACGCCGCATTCATCAGAGCTATTGTATTATCAAGCATACGATTACTAAAGCCCCACTCATTGTCGTACCACGCCATCACTTTAACTAACCGTCCATTGACCCGAGTTTGGCGCGCATCAAAAATACTCGAATGATCATTATGATTGTAGTCAGAGGAGACCAAAGGTAACTCGTTGATCGCCAAGACCTGGCTCATAGGCGCTTGGTTTGTAGCGGCTTTAACGATAGCGTTCACCTCTTCTACGGTTGTATCACGTGCTGCGATAAAGTTGAGGTCCACTAAAGACACATTCGGGGTCGGGACACGCACAGCCAAACCATCAAAACGACCCTGTAACTCGGGAATAACGAGTCCAACCGCGGCAGCTGCGCCTGTTTTTGATGGAATCATGTTTTGTGCAGCTGCTCGGGCACGTTGTAAGTCGCTGTGATAGGAGTCAGTTAAGCGCTGATCGTTAGTGTATGCATGCACGGTGGTCATCAAACCGGACTCAATACCCAGGGATTCGTGCAGTATTTTCGCCACCGGTGCCAAACAGTTAGTTGTGCAGGAGGCGTTCGAAATAATATCCATGTCTGCTGTTAGTATTTCATCATTAATACCGAACACGACGGTCGCATCAACGTTTTTGCCTGGTGCAGAGATAATTACTTTTTTTGCGCCAGCATCAATGTGTGCTTTGGCTTTATCGCGTTCCGTGAATAAGCCTGTACATTCTAGTACAACATCAATGTTTAGTGCCTGCCAGGGTAGCTGGCTCGGATCACGCTCAGCGTAAACACTTACAGTATGGCTATCTATCGACAAGCTATCGATGCCAGCTTCCACTTGCGCAGCAAATCGACCGTGCACCGTGTCAAATTGAAGCAGATGTGCAAGTACATCGGGTGAGCCAAGGTCGTTAATCGCGACGAGCTCGATATGGTCAGTCAGACCTCGTTCATAAAGAGCGCGTACAATATTTTTTCCGATTCGTCCAAAACCATTAATTGCTATACGAATGGGCATAACTACTCCTAACTATTCTTTTGTTGTGGTTTGTTTGCTGTAACGGGAGCCCTTGAGACCCTCTTTTACACGCGCGAGTTTTTCTCTAAATTTAGGGCCTCGTTGCAATGTGTAACCGGCAATGATCGCGTCAATTAGTACCAACTGAGCGATACGAGAGGCCATTGGCATATATTGGTCGGTATCTTCGGGCACGTTTGTCGACACAGTAAATTGACAGTTTTCGGATAGCGGGCTATTCGGTGCCGTTATACCGATGACCGTTGCCTTGTTGTTGTGTGCTATGGCGGCTATTTCACAGAGTGCCTTGGTGCGGCCCGTGTGGCTTATGCAAACAAGGACGTCATTAGGTTCGCTATTAATAGCCCACATACGTTGGACCAGTGGATCATCTGAAAACACCGATGGCGTATCAAATCGGGCAAATTTGTTCTGTGCGTCGTGGGCGACAGAGGCGGACGCACCGAAACCAAAAAATGCGATTTTTCGAGCACTCACCATGGCTTCAACGGTGGCAGCAATAGGGCGGCTATCCAGCGACTGCCGCGCAATACTCAACGCATTTAATGTTGAGTCAAAAATCTTCTGTGTGATTTGATCAACATTGTCGTTCTCTTCGATATCGCGGTTCACGTACGGCGTACCTTGCGCCAGACTTTGTGCTAGCTGTAACTTAAAGTCAGGATAGCCTTTGCATCCCAAGCGACGACAAAATCGATTGACGGTCGGTTCGCTGACACCCGCCAGAGCCGCCAAACTGGCAATGCTTCGGTGGATGGCTTGCTCGGGCTCATGCAAAATCAGCGCAGCCACTTTGCGTTCAGACTTGCTGAACTGACTCTGCTCTGACGAGATACGGTTAATCAAATCCATATGTTTTACGACTCATTATGTAATTTAGTTACGAAATTATTTGTTATATTGACAAAGTTATCACCCTTAAACTAGTCTAAATGTAGTAAAGTTACAAAAACAAGCAACTAAAATTAATCGAGGCATGCATGACAGACAGTTTGCAACGCAGTGATTTAGTGTTATTCGGGGTGCTGGGTGACCTGTCACGGCGCAAATTAATTCCTGCGCTTTTTCAATTAGATCGCAGTGGGTTATTGCATCAAGAGAGTAAAATTATTGGTGTCGCCAGAGAGGAATTAAGTGCCAGCCAGTTTGAAGAGCGTGTTAAGGATACGCTGCAAACGTTTGTGTCTAACGATGAGTTAGTTGACGATGTATTGGCACGTTTTTGTAAGCGCTTTCATTATGTTGAAATGGATTTTTCTCAAGATGAAGCTTACCAAGCACTCAAAGCCTCGACCTCCGATGAGGTCGATCGCGTGTTTTATCTCGCTACGCCACCTAGTCTGTATGCCACTATTTGCGCCGGCTTAAGCCGCCAGTCACTGATTCATGACAGTACGCGGGTTATTCTGGAAAAACCTATCGGTCACAATTTAGCTTCTTCACAAACGATTAACCAAGCGGTGGCGCAGTACTTTCAAGAGAGTCAAATCTATCGAATCGACCATTACCTCGGTAAAGAAACCGTATTAAATTTGCTCGCGCTACGTTTTGCCAATGCACTATTTGCTTCCAACTGGGACAACTCGGCTATTGACCATATTCAGATTACGGCTGCCGAGAAAGTGGGTGTCGAAGGGCGTTGGAGCTATTACGATGACGCGGGTCAGTTACGTGATATGGTGCAGAATCATCTACTGCAAGTGCTCTCGCTCATTGCAATGGAGCCACCCTCTCGGCTTGATGCAGAGAGTATTCGTGAGGAGAAGTTAAAGGTCTTGAAAGCTCTACGACCGATTGATACGTCAAACTGCAAAGATGTTTCGGTACGAGGTCAGTATCAAGGTGGTTTTATCGGTGAGCAAAAAGTACCGGGTTATTTGCAGGAAGAGGGCGCTCGCGAGAATAGCGATACAGAAACCTTTGTCGCCCTAAAAGTCAATATTGATAACTGGCGTTGGTCAGGCGTTCCATTCTATTTGCGTACAGGCAAGCGCATGCCAGAAAAACGCAGTGAAGTCGTCATTACATTTAAGAAACAGCCTCACAACATCTTTAGCGATACAACCACAGATTTACAGCCAAACAAATTGGTTATTCGCCTCCAACCCGACGAAGGTGTGGAAGTGCAAATGTTGAATAAGATCCCGGGTCTTGGCAAACAAATGCACCTAAAGGCGACCACACTGGATTTAAGTTTTGATGAAACGTTCGAGAAAAAGCGTATTGCCGATGCTTATGAGCGACTCATGCTCGAGGCAATGCAGGGTAACCAATACCTATTTGTGCACCGTGACGAGGTCGAGTATGCATGGCGTTGGGTCGATGGCATTCTCGCTGCATGGGAACAAAATGAACAGCCGCCAAAACCTTATCACGCAGGCACCTGGGGACCTGTATCCGCCGTTTCTTTATTAGCGCATGACGGAAGACAGTGGGATGAATAAAATAGAGGGAATCAACGTGAATACTTTTGATAGTAACCAAGCATTATCGAGTTCATTAAGCGATCGTATCGCAGAAATTCTTGCGTGCGCCATCGAACAAAAGGGCGAAGCGACCTTAGTGGTATCCGGTGGACGCACACCGAAGCCTTTATTTTCTGAGCTTAATGAACAGTCTATTGATTGGTCAAAGGTTACTATATTGTTAGCTGATGAACGCTGGGTGTTACCCGATTCAGACGACAGCAACGATAAGCTGATAAAAACTTGTTTATTGAAGAATAAAGCGGCTGCTGCTAAGTACGTCAGTCTTTTTACAGGTCATGAACATGCTGAAAATGCTGCTAAAGCATTAGAAACCAGAATAGCGAGTTTACCCACATTTGACGTGGTCGTGTTGGGCATGGGTAACGACGGGCATACCGCTTCACTCTTTCCATGTTGCGAGCAACTTGAAGCTGGGTTAACTCAGCCGCAGGCACTGATTGCGACGCAGCCAACAACGGCACCTTATACACGACTGAGTTTAACCAAACAGCGCCTGTTGAACAGTCATAATGTGTTTTTCCACATTACGGGCGATGATAAATGGTCGGTATTGCAAACAGCGCTCGAGCAACCTGATCCGAAAAAATATCCGATTAGTGATTTTGTTCACGCGGGAACAACGCCTATTAATGTTTACTATTCAGCCGCGTAAGAGGTGCTTATGAATCCGGTAGTAGAACGCGTAACGCAGCGTATTGAAGCGCGCAGCGAAGCAACACGTCACGCATATCAGGAGCGCATGAAACATGCGCGACGCAAAGGTCCACACCGTAGCGCTTTGTCATGCGGTAATTTAGCGCATGGATTTGCTGCTTGTGGTCAATCGGACAAAAGTGAGCTGCGCAGCTTGACGAAAGCAAATATTGGTATCGTGACAGCGTATAACGATATGCTATCAGCTCACCAGCCTTACCATGATTATCCGGAAAAGCTAAAAAAGGCGATTCGTGATGTTGGCAGCGTCGCACAAGTCGCCGGCGGTGTGCCCGCTATGTGTGACGGGGTTACGCAAGGACAACCGGGCATGGAGTTGAGCCTACTGAGTCGCGACGTCATTGCCATGGCAACCGCTGTGAGTTTGTCACACAACATGTTTGATGGCGGCTTGATGCTTGGCATTTGCGATAAGATCGTACCCGGTCTATTGATCGCTGCATTGAGCTTTGGTCATATGCCATTTATTTTCGTACCTGCAGGTCCCATGCCGTCGGGTATTTCTAATAAAGAAAAGGCGCGTATCCGCGAGCTTTATGCGGAAGGTAAAGTTGATAAGGAACAGTTACTTGACGCTGAATCTGCATCTTATCACTCGGCGGGAACGTGCACGTTTTACGGCACCGCCAACTCGAATCAGCTGGTCATTGAGATGATGGGGTTGCACCTGCCCGGTGCTTCGTTCGTGAATCCTGGCAGTGAACTGCGTGAGCAATTGACTCGTGCCGCTGCGCAGCACGTCACGCGTATCACCGATCTGGGAGCCGATTATCGGCCTATCGGCGAAATTGTGACGGCTAAGACTATCGTAAACGGGATCATTGGTCTGTTGGCAACAGGCGGCTCGACCAATCACACCATGCACCTTGTAGCGGTAGCAAAAGCCGCAGGTTATCAAGTCGATTGGAATGATTTCGCTGAGTTATCATCCGTTACGCCGTTATTGACACGAATATATCCTAATGGACAAGCGGATATTAATCACTTTCAACGCGCCGGCGGTATGCCGTTCTTAATTCGTGAACTATTGCGAGCCGGTTTATTACATAACGACGTTGAGACGGTTGTCGGCCACGGGCTCGACAAATATCAGCAGCGCCCAACGCTCACCGAAGAAGGGCAACTGACCTGGGTCGATATTGCTGAAGAATCGCTCGACGAAGACGTTTTACGACCGCACACCCAAGCATTCAATAAGCATGGAGGCTTAGAGGTCCTGTCTGGTAACTTGGGCCGTGCGGTCATCAAAACATCCTCTCTACCTGAGGGCATCAAACCGATCACTGCACCGGCAGCGGTGTTTACCAGCCAGCATGAACTGGTTGATGCATTCAAAGCGGATAAGCTCAACAAAGATTGTGTAGTCGTTGTGCGTTATCAAGGACCCAAAGCCAACGGTATGCCTGAGCTGCATAAGCTAACGCCATCACTGAGTGTTCTACAAAAGCGCGGTTACCACGTGGCTTTAGTCACGGATGGGCGTATGTCAGGCGCATCAGGGACAGTGCCTGCGGCTATCCACGTAACGCCCGAAGCGGTCGATGGAGGGGTGATCGCGAAGATCAAGGATGGTGACTTGGTTAGCGTTGACTTTGAAAATGCCCGTTTAGAGGTGCTTGTTGACGAGAATGAACTCAATGCGCGTGATATAGTCGCGCCAGATTTATCAGAATATCAATTTGGCATGGGACGAGAGTTGTTTGGCAACTTTCGAGCTAATTTGAGTGGCGCTGAGTCAGGCGCATCCGTGCTCTTTAGGGAAGATCAGTAAATGGTAAATGACTCACAACTCGACCTAAGCACGGAATTTGCCGTGGTCGCAGATATTGGTGGTACCAATGCGCGTTTCGGTCGTATCAACTTAAAAACCTTTGAACTCGATCGCATACAAGTGTTTCCTTGTGCGGATTATTTGAATCTAACTGATGCGCTCATTGCTTATCGTGAGCAACAAGACGTTGCGTTAGAACATGTCGCGATTGCCATTGCTTGTCCAGCAGAGGGTGACTCGATTCAAATGACTAACCACCACTGGCAGTTTTCCGTGCGTGGTACGCGTGAAGCACTGGGATTAACCAGTTTTATCGTATTAAACGATTTTGCGGCCGCTGCGATGAGCTTGCTGACACTCGATAAAAGTGAGATGAAGAAAATCGGCGGCGGTAAAAAGGTGGAAACGGCTCCCTGTGCTGTACTTGGCGCAGGTACCGGTCTCGGTGTGGGACATTTGGTGCACATGCCTAACGGTGATGTAATGCCGTTGCCGGGTGAGGGCGGGCATGCCGATTGGGCACCACTTAATGAAAAGGAGTGGGCGATTCACGAATTTCTGGCACGTCGTTTTGATGGTCGGGTATCAGCAGAACGTCTTCTTTCCGGCCCCGGCATTGAAAACCTTTATCAAGCCATTGCGCACTACCACGACAGAGCAGTACCGCCGTTGCGCGCGAAGACAATTGGAGCGCGCGCTTTAACTAACTGCGATGCGATAGCGACAGAGACCGTCAATCAGTTTTTTGCCAGCCTGGGTAGTTTTGCGGGCAACCTTGCGCTCACGCTTAACACTCGTGGCGGTGTGTATATCGCAGGAGGCGTGGTACCCAAACTATTGCCACTCATGGCCGCTTCCGAATTTAGAACACGATTTGAACAAAAAGGTCGTTTCTGTAATTTAGCCGAGTCGATTCCCTGTTATGTGATAACCGCCGAACATGCGGGCATGCGCGGCGTGGCACAGTACTTAAAACAAACATTGCGTAAAGCACCAGCGACAGCTGATATCGATTGAGGACTCTAATGAACTATTCTGCTAACGATATTCTTAATGCGTCAAGCGTTATTCCAGTCATTGTCATTGATGACATTCAACAGGCTGTGCCGCTCGGGAGAACACTTTGTAAGCAAGGCTTTAAAGTGTTGGAAGTGACCTTAAGGACGACCGCTGCGTTGCACGCGATTGAGGAAATGCGCCGCGAGCTACCCGATGCTATTGTTGGCGCGGGTACCGTCACAAACATCACTCAGCTTACCCAAGTACAAACGGCCGGCGCACAATTTGCGATAAGTCCAGGTGCCACGCCCGCTTTATTAGAGGCAGGCAAGGGCGCTGATATTCCATTGATTCCCGGCATTGCAACCGTATCTGAATTAATGATGGGGATCGAGTACGGCTATGATCGGTTTAAGTTGTTTCCGGCTGAAGCCGTTGGCGGCGTAAAATTATTGAAATCGATTCATGGACCGTTCCCTGACATTCGCTTTTGCCCCACAGGCGGTATCAACGAGAGCAACTACCAAGACTACCTCGCGTTACCTAACGTAAGTTGCGTGGGTGGCTCATGGATCATGCCTAAGTAATGTTGCAACTGGGTTATCTGTATTCCAGGTAACCCACATCTATTGACCCTTCCTATTGCATGGGCAACCTACGAACCGCTACTATAAGGTACGCTTTTGCCCTATTCGTCAACCAAGGACGCATTCATGCCCGCCGATACTCAATTAACGGTCAAACAAGCCCAACAAATTGCTAAGTTACAGACTCAATTTAATCAGGGCCTCGATGCACACTGGCCGATAGCGCCAAAACTGGTCCGTGATGATTTCGCGGCTGTCATTGTGGAGCTTGGTGAACGCTATGAACACCTTGGCTACAAGTGGTGGAAAAAGCAAACCGTCGACCACGCCCAAGCCAATATGGAGTTGATCGATGTGCTGCACTTCGCGGTGTCTGACGTTATCGAAATTTTGGTAGAAGATGACAGTGCCAGTCCCGTTGAGACAGCCGCACTTAAGCTCGCTGAAGCGAGTATTCGCGCACATGCTGATGAAGCTCGAGACGCCCGGTGGTTGTTGCGTCATACTGCGTTAGAAGGACGCCCAGACTTAAACCGTCCGTTGTGCTTTGGTGATGAATCATTGACGCAACTATTTAGCATGTTATATCAAGCCTACGGTACTGCAGAAGCGGTTTATATCAGTTACGTAGGGAAAAATGCGCTGAATCATGTGCGCCAACAACGGGGCTATAGAGAGGGCAGTTACATTAAGATGTGGCGAGAGGAGGAGGATAACCAAGTGATGATGCGTTTGCTACTCGACAGTGCTGACATCCTGAAAAGTGACTCGCCGCTTGACGATGCAATATCTCTTTTACTCAATTACTATGACACCCATGTTGCGTAGGTCGCGCATCATACGCGATTAACCCAGCACTATGGGCGCGTGCCATGACATTTTGGAAACCGCTTGCAACCCCAAAAAGATTCGCCCCTATGGGGTCCACGACGGGCTATGCGTTTTACCATAGGCCCTTCACACTTGGGACAAACCTGTGTGGTTGGACGTGTGTTTGGGCTTGGGGGAAATCTAACAGCGGCTTTTTCGCGTTGTCGCACAAATCGATGGAAGGTTTCGCCATCGATAATATGTATGGGTTTTCCCTTTGCGAAAATGTGCGCGTCATGCGTCAGCTCGCCAGACGTTACGATAAAGCCACCAGCGGCGCCTTCTGCTATGACAACACCAAATAGTTCCCTTACGACTGAAACAGGTACTTTGCGATATTTCCACTGTTTACATTGCACCAAATACAACTGACCGTTTCGTTCGATCCTTAAATCAATTCCACCATCTGGTCCAGTAGGTGTTGGCTTCACATGATAGCCCTCGCGGCTAAAAAATTCGCCAACGAGTTGTTCAAAATGCTCCCAATCCACAGTTTTTAATACGGCAGGTTCGGACGATTGGATAACACGTTCATAGCGTTGTTGGTTCGATAAAGCGTTTATTAATGAAACGATACTGGCCAAAATTAGAAGTGCAGGGAGCGCAAATTGCAATAGAGGTAACAGCAGTTGCCCCATGAAGTGGGCCATATAAGCGGTCATGCTGGTGGGATCATTAATGTCTATTTCAACGGTACCCCATGTATGCGACTGAACAATGAGATTGATACTAAAGTAGGTAATGGGGGCAAGAAAAAGACTGATATACCAAGGCCAAGTTGAGAATAAGTCGAGCAACCCCTCGATTAATGATTTACTTCTACGCGGCATCACGGTTCCTCGCTACCGTTAACTCAACGTCTATCGAACTCACATTACAGATAACATGCAAGCGAATCGCTATGACATTTAAAGGATACTTATTTTTAACATTGTGCTATGAATATATATTTGTGTCGCACTTAAATCAATAGATTCGTCAAGTGCCGTGTCTATTTTCTCGGCTTCAGCGTATTTTATTTGTTAAACAGTTCTGCGTGAATTACGATAACGGTGCTCACCATCATAACTTATGTACAAGGACTTTCTCGCTTGTCATTACAACAAAAATACAATGACATTAATTGGCTAACAGGGCAGTTTAGGGATTCACGGCTCGAAGCAAGCTATCGCGACTCGATAAAATTACGGGTTAGGCATGACTCTCGCTTAGCACTGATGCTGGTTTCCCTTATTTTCGCGATGTTTGCTGTCACTGATTATAATCTGCTCGGTCATTCAACTGATTTTTATACCTTAATATCGATGCGAGTGGTCGTGGTTTCAAGTTGTGTCGTGTTGGCATTAATTCTTGGACGGGTCGGTAGTTTTTCTCGAAAACCACTTCTACATGCCTTGCCGTTATGGGTTCTTGCCGCGGGTATTATCTCGATTGTCCCATTAAGACCCGAAAGCCTTTATACTCAAATTACGGCGGTTGTTGTCGCCATCATGGCATTCTATTTACTCATTCCAAGTCTATTAACCATTGCCAGTTGGGCGAGTGGATTTCTCAGTGTTGGATTTATAGTAGCTTCAGTGGCCTATGCCGACGTATCCGCACCTACTGCTACGCGTCTCGTTCTTCTTCTTATCATGGCGAATATTGTCGGTTATTGCGCGTTGTTAAGACTTGAAATACTCCAACGTAAGCAGTTTTCTTTATTAAATGAAGAGCGCGACCAGAATTTAGCCTTGCAACAAGAAGTAGAACACCGAAAGTCTCTCGAAGCACAGTTAAGAAGATTAGCCGAACGGGATACCTTAACCGAGCTTGATACGCGTAGTCATTTTATTAAACGTGCTGAAGCTTTATTAGAAAGAGCTTTACGCGAAAACACGGCATTTTGCTTACTTATGATAGATGTCGATCACTTCAAGCAAATTAATGATACTTGGGGTCATACGCGGGGTGATGAGGTACTTAAGCAGGTTGCTAAAACCATTCGTCAATCGCTTCGACGTGTCGATGTGGTTGGTCGTTTTGGTGGTGAAGAGTTTATCGTGGCGATGCCGAACACGCACCATAAAGAGGCGGTCAAGTTAGCTAAGCGGTTAACTTCCAATATCAACGCAATCGAGTTACCACCCCCGCTCAACCAAGTTTCGGTCAGTATCACCGTCGGTATCGCAATGAAAAGCAATGAGCGCAGCTTGGATCTGCTCATTCAGCGCGCTGATGAGATGCTTTACAAAGGAAAGCGAAACGGTCGAAACCGAGTTGAGTTGGCGCGCTGAGAGACTCATCCACAATAATTGATTCGCATGTCAAATAAACTTGACTTTATTCTTTGTGTGTCTACTATGGTAAAGTGTATTTTACATTATGACGTGTTTTATTTACTTTACTGAATGGAGAACAAAAATGACTGAACGTAACGAATGGCAGCAACAGCAGTGCCGATCGAATAAAATACTGGCGGTTTGGACAGGGTTATGGGTACTGACACTGGCGTTGTCGAGCTTTGGACCACAACAATGGTGGGAAAGCGCGACAATGACCTATTTAGCTACGGTGGTAAATATTATTATGGGCGCTGCCATGATATGGGCGAACAAACGCCACTTAGACCATCAAGACGAGCTACAACGAAAAGTTCAACTCGAGGCCATGAGTTTAGCGCTTGGCATCAGTGTTGTTTTAGGCCTTGCGGCGACATCTCTAACGCAAAATAGCTTGTTGGGCTTTGATTTTGAGATTTCACACTTGATGATGGTGCTCGGCGTCACTTATATTGTTGCGCTTTTATTAGGGATGAGGAAATACCAATGAAAAACCGACTCAAAGTGTTAAGGGCTGAGAGAAACTGGACTCAGAATGATCTTGCGCAAGCACTGTCGGTTTCGCGTCAAACAATCAACGCGATTGAAACAGGAAAGTTTGACCCGAGTTTACCGCTGGCATTTAAAATTGCCAAGGTATTTCAATGCTCTATTGAAGACATTTTTTTTGACGAGTAGTCGGTTGTACAGCCGCCTGCGATGAACACGCAAGCGGCTGAAATATTATAGTTTGACCAGTAATTTACCTTGGTTCTCACCACTTAGAAACATGTTAAGTCCTTCAATCGCAGACTCTAAGCCTTCAAGCACGTGAGCCCGATATTTGATATCGCCATTTGTCACGTAAGGCGTTAATTGTTTCAGTAAGGTCGGGATTTGATCAAAATGGTCAGGCATCGTGAAGCCCTGAATTGTCAGTCGCTTCTTAATGATTGGAATCCAGCTCGGTCCAGGGCTTGGTTGCTCTTTATCGTAATCCGCAATCATGCCACAGACAACAATGCGTCCATGTGCATTCATGCGTCCCATGACCGCATGTTGAATCGGACCGCCGGTATTCTCAAAATAGAGGTCAATGCCATTAGGCGTTAATTCAGCTAACTTGGCGGGAATATCATCAGTCTTGTAGTTGACTGCGCCGTCAAACCCAAGTTCGTTAACAATCCACTCTGCTTTTTCGTCTGAACCGACTACGCCAATAACCGAGAGGCCATCGGCTTTAGCCATTTGACCGACAATCGAGCCAACGGAGCCGGCTGCGCCTGTGACTACCAACGTTTCACCTTGTTTGGGTTTTCCCACGTTTAATAGACCTTGTGTTGCGGTAAGGCCGGGAAGAGCAAACACCGAAAGCACCATTTCATCGGGCGCATCTGTTTGCACTTTATTAATTCCTTGACCATCGCTAAGCGCATACTCCTGCCAGCCCATCATTCCCATGACACGATCGCCTTCGGCAAAATCAGGGTGTTTACTTGCAACGACTTCACCGACACCTGAACTGCGCATCACAGAGCCGAGTTCAACCGGTGGAATATAACTTTCTTTGTCTGGGCTCATCCAGCCAAACATGGCGGGATCCAATGACATGTGGGTTTGTTTAATCAGTATTTGACCGTCGTCGACGCTGGGACGATCGAGTTCAACGATCTCGAAAATATCCTTGGAGACAGGACCAGGCTGAGGACGTTTGACTAGTTTAATTGCTTTATATTGGCTCATGAAGCTCCTCGCTACAGGTAAGTGTACTGACGATGCAGATTAACTATGTGCGAAACTTACGAATAGAGCAACTTGAGCGGATCAGAGGGTATAAAAATAAAAATTGTTAAATTTAAGGAAGTGGTGCGTCCGAGTAGACTCGAACTACCGACCTCTGCCATGTCAAGGCAGCGCTCTAACCAACTGAGCTACGGACGCACTGTTTGGGGTTGTCGTGAAGACGGGCGCTATATTATTGATTTGAAGTTAAGCATGCAAGTACTTTTTTATCGGATAGCGTGTGTTTGCTTGTTAAATCACCAAAGTGTACGAAATTTAGCGTCCAGCCTTAAATCCACATGCTTCAAAAAACTGTTGCCAGGGTTGGACGAAAGACTTAGTTGCTTGCGTTAACCGCGCGTCGTAAAGGGCCCATTGATTTAAATAGTGTTTAAGCTCAGGTTGCGGCGCTCTCATTGCAAGCGTGTTTAATGCCTCGCTAAAACGTTGGTACTGGCGTTGTATATCTGCTAAGTCGCCTTGCGTTTGTTTGATAAAAACTGAAATAAAGGCGCTATGTAAACGGTGAGCGCGCTCGGGTATACCTTTCGATAAGCAACCGGCAGGCTGAGCAAGGTTATCGAGTTGCAAGGAAAATTGCGTGAGTAAAACAGAGTACTCAGCGATGCTTCGCATCAGTTGAGGCAAGTAGTTTTCTTGCGCCAAGACTTTTAAGGGCTCATTAAGGTCAACGGCTGTATTTGGCTCCTCAAGCCATGAAGTGACCGCATTCAACGCATTTATACTGTGACTAAATTCAGTGTCGGAAATGGTAACTAATGGCGTTGCAGCCATCGTTAGCGCGTGCCTGAGTCCTTTGTCCGTTGCAAGCGCGCGTGCCAGACGAGCAGACGTTGTGTCGCTCAGTTGCTGCGCAGCGGTAATGAGCTCAGCTGCAAAAGCTTCTGACTGCGGTGACTTAGCACATTGTCTGAGCGCTTTAATGAGGCTTTGATCATCTTGAAAACGAGAGAATCCATCATCAAGGCGACCTAATGCACTGTTACGCTCAGCAATCAGTTGACCCGCGCGACAATGATTCAGTTGTAGCGCTGTTAAAAAGCGCATGGTGGGTGTTGATGCCGTCGGTTTGAGGATGCGAATGTCAGGTAACTGTGGCGGTCGGGGCTCGAATGTGAGCGGCGTTAATTCAATATCTAAGGTAAAGGCTACGCGCTCGTGTAGATCGTGCAAACTGGATACAGTCGAGGGCTGCGAACAACCTACCAACGAAACTAATAAAATTGCCACTGTCCATGCGTTGACACAACGCTTTGGCTGGAGTCGCGTAAATAAAAGCTTTAAACTGGTCAGTATTGTGTTGTCAACTAAGGACATAAGCTAAATGTTCACAGGTATTGTTCAAACCAAAGCCAACGTGGAATCGCTGACTGATAAAAGCGATTTTCGTCATTTGACCGTCTCAGTTGAGCCGCACCATCTTGATGGCGTTCAACTGGGGGCCAGTATAGCGATAAACGGTGTTTGCTTAACAGTGGTTCACTTTGATGAGACACAGGTTTCATTTGATGTGATCGATGAAACGCTGCGGCTGACTAACCTAGGCGAACTAAAAGTAGGCTCGGAGGTTAACTTCGAACGCTCGTTGCGGGTTGGCGATGAAATGGGCGGTCACTACGTATCAGGGCACATTCATTGCACCGCTTCGATCCTTGATATTGAAGTCAGTGAACATAATTGGTCAGCTTGGTTGTCGTTACCGCAAGCTCAAGTACCTTATTTGTTCGCGAAGGGCTTTATTGCAGTGAATGGTGCGAGTTTGACGGTTGGGCAGGTACAGGGTAATAAGTTTAGTTTGCACCTTATTCCTGAAACATTGCGTTTAACGAACTTGGCTGCACTGAAGCCAGGCGATAATGTGAACATTGAGATGGACCAACAAACTATCACGACTGTCACAACGGTGGAACGCGTCCTCGCTGCACGCGGTCAATAGAATTGTTCATCGTTGCCGTCGACCCTTAAACGAGTTTGGGCATTAATGGGGTCCACGGTGAGCTGGATATGAATCAGATCACCGCAGGCTGAACATTCTTCTTGATAATCCTGATTGCCGTTACTGGTATCTACGCCGAGTTGCGTGGTATGCCCGCAGTGGGGGCAACGAACGATGGTATGGGTCAGGTCTTCCTCGTGCATAACGGTCACCGTTTGGTTTTTTCGTATAGCCTTAATTATAGAAAGAGAATCGCAATACCACCTAATGATACCAGTGCGCCGAACAGCGAACGCACGGTAATCTTTTGTTTTTTCAATAAAGAAATTGGAATTAAAAAAAGTGGTGCAGTGGACAGAAGTGTTTGTGTTAAACCCGGATTGATATGTGCAATAGATAGCTGCTGTAACCAAATCGCTAAAAAGGTCCCAAAAAAGATAGCACCCAGCAGTGGCAGTGGGTTAATGGCACGGCACTGGCGAAAAATGGCTTGAAAAGCGTGGCGTTGTGATATTCCAACAATCAGCGCTAATAGAATAGAACCGGCGGCAAGGCGAATAAATGCCGCACTGAGCGGATCAATGACATCATTTTGTAATACCGAAAAAGCCATTACCAGCCCAGTTGCTTGACAGAGCGCAGCACCACAGCCAAACAGGAGTCCGCTGATGGATAGCGACGGCTGCTGATTAGGCGCACGTTCGGTGACGACCAACAAAACACCCAACAAAGTCACGAACGCACCGATAATTTCGATACCTGAAAGACCGTCGTTTAAAAATAACCAAGCCATAAACGCAGCTAGCGGTGGCGCTAAGTATTCGAGTAGCATGGCGTGCCAGGGGCCCAAACGGCGCAATGCGGCAAAATGGCAGCTGTCGCCTACGGTAATACCAATTACTCCGCTGAGGGCGAGTAACCAGAGCCCTGCACTAAATACCAACGGTGCGCCAAGCAGGGCACTCATACCGAATAGCAACGGACTGGCAATTGCGCCTTTGATGAGATTCATTTGTAACGCCGAAAAGTGTGCACCGGCGCGATGATAAAGTATCGAAGCCACTGCCCAAAAAGCGGCTGCTGTTAACGCTGCTAGCTGCCCCCAAACACTCGCTAGATCCATGTGTTACCCTTGCTCTCACAAAAAGCCTGCATTATAGTGTGGGTTTACGTTCGATGGTACCGAACGTAAACAATTTCGTATGGTTCGACAAAGAATCGATGTTAGCGCATGTGGCACTTGGTAGGTGTCACCACTGTAGAAAGGAAGTTTCATGCCTGTAATCACTCTCCCTGACGGTAGTCAACGCGAATTTGATCAACCTGTATCCATTATGGATGTGGCTCAAGATATTGGTGCTGGCTTAGCTAAAGCCACCGTGGCAGGTCGTATTGACGGGGAACTCGTCGATGCCTGTGAAATGATTGAGCACGATGCGCGTATTGAGATCGTGACACCGAAAGATGATGACGGTGTACATATTATTCGTCATTCCTGTGCTCACTTATTAGGCCATGCGTTTAAGCAATTATGGCCGGACGCAAAAATGGCGATAGGTCCAGTCATCGATAATGGCTTCTATTACGATGTTGACGTTGATCACACTTTAACGCAGGACGATCTCGATAAACTTGAACAACGCATGAAAGAACTCGCGAAAACCGAGTATCAGGTCATCAAGAAGAAAGTCAGCTGGCAAGAAGCGCGTGAAACGTTTGTCGAGCGCCATGAACCATACAAAGTCGAAATTCTCGACGAAGATATTCCAACGGACGCTAAGCCGGGTCTTTACCACCACGAAGAATACATTGATATGTGCCGTGGACCACACGTGCCAACGATGAAATTCTGCCAACATTTTAAAGTGATGAAAATGGCGGGCGCATACTGGCGTGGTAACTCAGATAACAAGATGTTGCAACGTGTGTACGGTACTGCGTGGGCGGATAAAAAACAGTTAAAAGCGTATCTGCAACGTTTAGAAGAGGCCGAAAAACGCGACCACCGTAAAATTGGTAAGGCGCAAGACTTGTTCCACTGGCAAGAAGAAGCGCCAGGCATGGTATTTTGGCATCATAATGGCTGGACCATTTTCCGCGAACTCGAAGACTTTGTGCGTGAGAAGCTACGCGAATACCAATACCAAGAAGTTAAAGGTCCGATGATGATGGACCGTGTATTGTGGGAAAAGTCCGGTCATTGGGAGAAATTTTCAGACCTGATGTTTACGACATCATCGGAAAACCGCGAGTACGCGGTAAAACCAATGAACTGCCCAGGTCACGTACAGATCTTTAACCAAGGCCTTAAGTCTTATCGTGATCTGCCATTACGTATGGCAGAGTTTGGTTCGTGTCACCGGAATGAACCTTCAGGTGCGTTGCACGGGCTGATGCGTGTACGTGGCTTCACACAAGACGATGCGCACGTTTTTTGTACTGAAGATCAGGTGCAAGAAGAAGTCGCTGCGTGTATCAAAATGGTCTACGAAACATACGAAACGTTTGGTTTCGATAAGATCGATGTGAAGCTTTCAACACGCCCAGAAAAACGTCTCGGCGATGATGCAACCTGGGATCGCAGTGAAAAAGCTTTAGCCGATGCCTTGAAAGCACATGATATCGACTTCACCTATTTACCCGGTGAAGGCGCATTTTATGGTCCTAAAATTGAATTTACTTTATTTGATTGCTTAGGTCGTGCGTGGCAGTGTGGTACAATACAGTTAGATTTCGCCTTACCAGGTCGTTTAAATGCGACCTACGTAGGTGAAGATAACGATCGCCATACGCCTGTAATGATTCACCGAGCCATTCTTGGTTCACTTGAACGTTTTATGGGCATTCTTATTGAAGAGTATGCGGGGAATTTCCCGTTGTGGCTTGCACCGACGCAAGTTGTGTTGATGAATATTACCGATAATCAACGCGATTACGTCAATAAAGTAGTGAAATCCCTGAATGAAAAGGGAATTCGTGCATCAGCCGACTTGAGAAATGAGAAGATAGGCTTTAAAATCCGAGAACACACTTTAAAACGTGTTCCCTATTTGCTAGTTGTTGGCGACAAAGAAGTCGAGGCTGGCGAGGTTGCGGTTCGTACTCGTAGCGGTGAAGATTTAGGTAAGTTCCCGCTCGAGCAGTTTGTTGAGCAGTTACAAGCAGAAGTGCGTACACGCAAAATCAATTAATTAGTTTGGAGGAATAAACCATTAAAGGCGGAAAAAGAACTCAGAAAAGCGCTGACAAAAATCGTATCAATGACGAAATTCGTGTTAATGAAGTTCGCTTAATTGGCACGGAAGGTGAACAGATCGGTATTGTAAGTATCAATGAAGCTCTTGAAGCAGCAGAGGATGCTGGTGTTGATTTGGTCGAAATGAGTCCAAATGCTGAGCCACCTGTCTGCCGCCTTATGGATTACGGTAAGTTTCTCTACGAAAAGAGTAAAGACCAGAAAGAGCAGAAGAAAAAGCAGAAACAGATTCAGGTTAAGGAAGTCAAATTCCGACCTGGCACAGATGAGGGCGACTACCAGGTAAAACTGCGCAACCTGCGTCGCTTCCTCGAGGGAGGTGACAAAACTAAAGTCACTATCCGTTTCCGTGGCCGGGAAATGGCACACCAAGAGTTGGGTATTGAGCTGCTAACTCGTATTAAAGACGATTTAGACGAAATCTCAACTGTTGAGTCGTTCCCTAGAAGGGCCGAAGGTCGCCAGATGATAATGGTTCTGGCACCGGCTAAGAAGTGATTGTGGTACACAAGTAGTTCAGCTTCGGTTGAACTCACCCTGTCACACTTTTAATCAACAATGCGGAGTTTTATTTCATGCCAAAAATGAAATCAAACAAGGGCGCGTCAAAGCGCTTTAAAAAGACTGCTTCAGGCGGTTACAAGTGCAAGCAATCTCACTTGCGTCACATTCTGACTAAGAAGACACCTAAGCGTAAGCGTCAGCTTCGCGCGAAGAGCATGGTCCACGAGGCCGACGTCAAATTAGTCGATCGTATGTTACCATACGCGTAAGGAGGGATTAGCAAATGGCACGAGTTAAACGTGGTGTGATCGCGCGTGCGCGTCACAAGAAAGTCCTAAAGCAGGCGAAAGGTTATTATGGTGCTCGTAGTCGCGTATATCGCGTTGCGGTGCAGGCAGTTACTAAAGCAGGTCAATACGCATACCGTGACCGTCGCAACAAGAAACGTCAATTCCGTCAATTGTGGATTGTTCGTATCAATGCGGCAGCGCGTCAAAACGGTTTGTCATACAGCCGCTTTATCAACGGTCTGAAGAAAGCATCGGTAGAAATCGATCGCAAAATCCTTGCCGACATCGCTGTACATGACCAAAGCGGTTTTGCAGCCTTGGTTGAAAAGGCGAAAGGTGCACTGTAATCGGCAATAAAGGCTTTGCCAAAAACCGATAAACAGATTTAAAAGGGAGCCAATTTGGCTCCCTTTTTTATGGCTTTTTCGTTAGAATAGAGCTTTCGTAATTTGCATGATAGGTTGAGGGAACGAATGCAGTTAGAACAAATCGTTGAACAGGCGCAGCAAGCTATTGCTGAAGCTGATTCGCCGCAAGCACTGGACGAAGTGCGCGTTGAATACATGGGCAAGAAAGGTCGGTTAACTGAGCTGTTAAAAGGCTTAGGTCAACTTGAACCATCTGAGCGTCGGGACGCGGGACAAAAAATTAACCAAGCTAAACAACAAGTCCAAGCTGATATTAACGCCCGTAAAGAGGTTTTAAAGGCGGCTGAGCTCGAAGCAAAGCTTGATGCTGAGCGTATTGATGTGACCTTACCTGGACGCGCTAGCCAAGTGGGTGGCGTACATCCCGTTACACAAACCATTCGCCGTATTGAATCATTCTTTGGTGACTTAGGTTTCAGTGTGAAGCAGGGCCCAGAAGTGGAAGACGGCTTTCACAACTTTGACGCACTCAATATTCCGGCGAATCACCCCGCACGTGCAGACCACGATACGTTCTACTTTACTCCCTCAACGATGCTAAGAACGCAAACTTCGGGTGTGCAAATCCGCACTATGGAGGCTGAGCAGCCACCATTACGCATCATTTCACCAGGTCGCGTTTATCGTAACGATTATGACCAAACGCACACACCGATGTTCCATCAGGTAGAAGGCTTGATGGTTGATAAAGACGTGAGCTTTACGCAGTTAAAAGGCATTTTAGAAGACTTCTTAAATAACTTTTTTGAGGAGTCGTTAACGGTTCGTTTCCGTCCTTCTTATTTCCCGTTTACTGAACCTTCTGCTGAAGTGGATGTAATGGGTAAAGATGGTAAATGGTTAGAAGTATTGGGTTGCGGAATGGTTCACCCCAATGTGCTTCGTGCAGTCGGTATTGATCCTGAGCAATACACGGGCTTCGCTTTTGGCATGGGTGTTGAGCGATTAACCATGCTGCGTTACGGCGTGACCGATCTGCGTGCGTTCTTCGAGAACGACCTGCGATTCCTAAAACAGTTTAATTAAGAGGGCGGCGAACATGAAATTTAGTGAAAATTGGCTAAGAAGTTGGGTCAATCCAGACATTTCTAGTGAAGCGCTGAGTGAGCAACTCAGTATGGCTGGCCTTGAGGTTGATGGCTTAGAACCGGTTGCAGCAGACTTTCATACTGTTGTCGTGGGTAAAGTCGTTGAATGTGGTCCTCATCCAGACGCTGATAAGTTGCAGGTCACTAAAGTCGATGTGGGTGAGGATGAATTACTTGATATCGTTTGCGGTGCCCCAAACTGCCGTAAGAATTTAATGGTTGTGGTCGCTAAGGTTGGCGCGGTATTACCGGGTGACTTCAAAATTAAGAAGGCAAAGCTGCGCGGACATCCATCGCATGGTATGTTGTGCTCGTTTAAAGAGCTGGGTCTAATTGATGACCACGACGGTATCATTGAGCTACCTTCAGACGCACCCATCGGCAAAGATTACCGCGAGTATTTGGGTCTGGATGACTTAACTATTGATATCGATTTAACACCCAACCGCGGTGACTGCCTGAGTATTCGTGGCATAGCACGTGAGGTCGGTGTACTGAATAACATTGATGTGTCCGAGCCGACAGTAGACGCGGTTGCAGTAACCCTCGAAGAGACTAAGGCGATTCATTTAGATGCACCGGTTGGGTGTCCTCGTTACTTGGGGCGCGTAGTAAAAAATGTCGATGTTAAGCAACAAACACCGTTGTGGATGAGTGAGAAACTACGTCGCAGTGGTATACGTAGCATTGATCCTGTGGTTGATATCACCAACTATGTATTGTTGGAGCTCGGCCATCCGATGCACGCATTCGACCTCGAGCGCGTTCAAGGCGATGTGCATGTGCGCTATGCCAATAAAGGTGAGACCTTAACTTTATTGGATGAGCAAGAAGTGAAGCTCGATGACGATGTGCTAGTTATTGCTGATGACACGCAGGCATTGGCTATGGCGGGCGTTTACGGTGGTCTCGACAGTGGTGTAACACGAGAAAGCAAAGATATATTCCTCGAAAGCGCGTTTTTTGCACCTGATGCGATTTTAGGTAAAGCACGCCGTTTTGGTTTACACACGGATGCGTCTCATCGTTATGAGCGCGGTGTTGACCCCGAATTGCAACGTCAAGCCATGGAGCGCGCAACACAGTTATTGATTGAAATTTGTGGTGGCGAGGCGGGTCCTATCGTCGAAGCGAAGTCAGACGAGCATCTACCTAAGCCAGCTGAGGTGACACTACGTGCAGCACGGCTCGCGAGTGTATTAGGAATTGATATTGAAACTGCTCGCGTGACTGTAATTCTCGAGCGTCTAGGCTTTGACGTCAAAGTGGAGACAGGCGAGTGGTTGGTCAAAGTGCCGACTTATCGATTTGATATTGCTATTGAAGAAGACCTTATCGAAGAAGTCGCACGCGTATTTGGGTATAACAATATTCAGGCAGCTGCGCCTGCTGCACAATTACGTATGCGCCCACAACAGGAATCACTGATCAGCACACATCGCTTAGTGGATGCGATGATCGAGCGGGGCTATCAAGAAGCAATTACGTATAGCTTCGTCGATCCGAAACATCAAGCGGCGTTATTTGATGAAAGTGCATCGTTAACATTACCCCATCCTATTTCGGTGGACATGTCATCAATGCGGTTAAGCTTGTGGCCAGGTCTATTGAATGCGCTAGCGCATAACCAAAAGCGTCAGCAATCAGTGTTAGCTTTTGTCGAAACAGGCTTACGTTTTATCCCTGATGAAGCGGCTGAAAATGGTGTGGTGCAGCAACCGATGTTTGCTGGCGTGCGTTCAGGTAAGGCCTATGGCGAACATTGGTCGGCGGAAGACCGTGGCGTCGACTTCTATGATGTAAAAGGTGATGTCGAAGCCTTGTTGAAAAAAACGGGCGTCAATGATGTTCGTTTTGTAGCGAGCGAACACAGCGCTCTGCATCCAGGGCAATCGGCAGCGATATACCGTGGTGAGCGGTGCATTGGCTATATGGGCGCCTTACATCCTAAGTTTGAGAAGACATTCGGTCTTAATCAACGCGCGTTTGTGTTCGAATTGCAACTTGATGCGATTAACCAACGTAGTATTCCATCGGCTCAACCCGTGTCGCGGTTTCCGAGTATCCGCCGAGACTTAGCGGTTGTTTTAGATGAGCGTATCGCGGCGGGTGAAGTGTTAACTACGTTGAAGAACATTGGCGTTAATCAGTTGATTGACCTAAACTTATTTGACGTGTACCAAGGCGATAACTTGCCAGAAGGTAAGCGTAGCTTAGCTCTTTCTGTTACACTTCAAGATAACGAAAAGACACTTGAAGAAACCGAAATAAACGGCATTATGGAAAAGCTAGTATCGACGTTACAGTCGGAGTTTGATGCAACCTTGAGGGATTAGGATATGGCGCTGACTAAAGCAGAACTCGCTGAGGTACTTTTTGACAAGTACGGTGTAAGTAAGCAAGACGCTAAGGATTTAGTAGAGGCGTTTTTTGAAGAAATACGTTCTGTTTTAGAGTCGGGGGAAATGGTCAAGTTATCAGGCTTTGGTAACTTTGAACTTCGAACAAAGAATCAGCGCCCAGGCCGGAATCCAAAAACGGGTGAGGATATTCCTATTTCAGCTCGCCGAGTGGTGAGCTTTAAACCCGGTCAAAAGTTCAAAAGCCGCGTAGAAAACACAAAGCCCGAGCATTAGCTCGGGCTTTGTTATTACGTTATGCTTAAAACGTTAGCGAAAAAATAAACTACTAAATGGATTGAGCAGGCGACTAATACCCGACGTAAAGAATAACGGCGCATCGAGTGTCGCGAGCGTTAAGCAGTCTTCCGTCGCAGTGCGAGGGGTATGCTTACGATCCGCATCCAACAAGATGAAATCACCGTCATAATAAGCATCGTGCTCATCATTGAATACGCCATCAATCACCAGTGTGGCTTCTTGCCCTTTGTGAGTATGTTCCGGTACTTGCGCACCAGGTTCCATGTAAATTAAGTTGGTCTGCCCATCATCGGACAAAGCAACTGGTGCTCTCCATAGCTTACCCACTAAGTGAGTCCATTCTCCGATACGATGAGCGTTGTGCGCCAAAGTCGTCGGTAAATTAAAGCGACGACCCTCAAGGCTAATTAAGTCTTCGCGTTGAGCCGCTGGTTTAGCCTGAGAGTTAAAAATCGCTTCTAACATTTGGTCGCATTGAGTTTTCGACATGGCACCTTTAGAGGGGGCACAAATCGTCTCAACAAGGCTATCCAAATGCTTGTTACATAAACCTTCCTCTATTTCACAAACTGTTCGCTTGCAAATAGGGCACATATCAATATGTGTACCAACAACTAATGTCATTGACGCACTAAGGTCGCCTGAAGCGTACTGATACAAAATTGCTTCAGAGGGATGTGACTTAATCATGCTCAACTATTAACTCTTTCAATTTCTTTAATGCAAGGCGCGTACGAGACTTAACCGTGCCCAATGGAATTCCAAGAGAGTCGGAAACTTCTTGTTGCGACTTACCCTCGACATATATTTTTTCTACCACGATACGTTGCGCATCTGGCAACTGACCGTAGTAGTGAGAAATCTCTTGCAACAGAATGTCTTGATCCAACGCGTAATCGTCATCTAGGTTATCATTCTGTTCAGCCAAAATCGGCCAAAGTTCATCTGCACTTATATCATCTTTGCGTTTTTTATTCTTTCTCAATAAGTCGAATCGAATATTACGCGCGATTGTGAAGATCCACGTTGAGGGAGAACCTTTATCGGCCTTAAATAGATGAGCCTTGTGCCATACGTTAGTCATTGTTTCTTGCACAAGATCCATCGCAGTTTGTTCGTTACCAAACTGACGCGTTCCATAAGCTTGCAACTTAGGCGCAAAGTGTGAGAACAATTCACTGAACGCTTGACGGCTACGCGTTTCAGCAATTTGAGCCAAAAGTTGCGCAGCTTTTTCTGCAGTGTCCTGCTGGGATGTGGTCATAACTCCCCGTTGTGAAGTATGAGATGTCACCGTTTGCATAACTAGACCTGCTATTGTTGTTAGTTGGTATATCTAACTACGAGAACAAGTTTAAGTTTGGATCAGTCGATCTCAAAAAAGTTACGTAACCAAGTTTAGCAGATAATCAGCAACTTGCTCACTTGATTGCGATTTAATTAACTCTTGTTTGGTGTGAACGTCGAGTGGTAAAATTTCGAGCCAACGTTGACACACCCAGTCGAGTTGTTCAAACGGTTTTTCATCATACAAATCCCCGAGTTCTGGATAAACACCATAAATTTCTTCAAGACGTTCTCTAAGCACGGCAACCTCATCCGTAATCGGTGTCGGCTGCCAAAAAGGCAGCGCTTCGACGTCACCGACTCGAAGACCATCCTCCTCGAATTCGTGATGTTTTATATGAACTCGACGTTCACCTTGTACAGTAATACCCAGAAAGCCATCGTTGAGCATTTCAAAGTCAACAATAGTGACTGCGGTGCCAAAGGGCAGAATATAGTCAGCATCATATTTGTCGATACCCGGGTCAAACATGCACACCACAAACTCGCTTTGGCTTGCCATGCAATGTTTAACCAGTCGTGTGTAGCGTTGTTCGAAGATGCGCAATTTAAGCTTCCCATTCGGCATGACATGCGCCGTCAAGGGAAATAAGGGTAAACGCTGCACTTTTTCCATACGATACAACTATCCTGAATTTGGTTTGATTTAACATGCTTTACGCATGCTTATTCAGCTTGGATCTAAATTTGTATAACTTAAGCAAACCTTTTTTGCTGTAAGTCCGTTATGGTAGATGGCAACACCGATGCAACAATATATATAATGTATTATAAGCTTGTAAATAAACGGAGTTTTGATGCGTCTAAAAGTTGGAATAAGTGCCTGTTTGTTGGGTGACGAAGTGCGTTTCGATGGTGGACATAAGCGTTCACCTTTTTGTGAAAATGAACTTGCCAAACACGTAGAATTTGTCAAGTTTTGCCCGGAAGTGGGCATTGGTTTACCAGTGCCTCGACCCACCATTAGGCTTGAGTTTCACGATCAGCAGATACGCGCTGTCATTCCTAAAACCGGTGAAGACGTAACCGATTCATTGAAAAGTTTTGCAGACCGAGTTCAACCAAAAGTTAAGGATCTATCGGGTTACGTGTTGTGCGCGAAGTCACCCAGTTGCGGTATGGAGCGGGTAAAACTCTACGATCCGAAAACCGGCAGCGCGCGCAAAGAGGCGATGGGCTTGTTTGCCGAGCGATTGCATGAATTGGAACCTGCACTACCGCTTGAGGAAGATGGTCGTCTGAATGACCCTCACTTACGAGAAAACTTTATCTTGCGTGTATTTTTATACGGTCGCTGGAAATCCTTGCCGCATCCGTTGAGTAAGTCGGCATTATTAAAATTTCACACACAGTCTAAATTGATTTTGATGGCTCACAACCAAGCCGAATATCGCGCCCTGGGGCGCGAGGTCGGTGAAGCAAAATCAATTGATGAGGGCTTCTGCCAACGTTACATCTTACAAGTTATGAACGCGCTTAGTAAGCCGGCTTCAAGGCGTAACCACACGAATGTATTGCAGCATATTCAAGGTTACTTCAAGCAGCATTTAGATAAAGAACAGAAGCACGAATTAAGTCAACTAATACTCGACTATCACGATGGTACGTTACCGCTTATGGCTCCCTTGACGCTTATTCGTCATTACTTACGCGAGTTTCCCAATGAATATCTAGCCGAACAGTGGTATGTCACACCATACCCTGAAGATTTAAAATTAAGATATGGACTATAACTATGGCGGCAGTTGTTTGGTTTAGAAGTGACTTGAGAACGGTAGACAATCCGGCGCTCGATGCAGCCTGTCTTAATCACAAACACGTTTATGCGTTATTTTTAGTACCCCAGCGTACTTGGCAGGCGCATGACTGGGCGCCCATTAAAGTCGATTTATGGTGGCGTCATTTAGCAGAGTTTAAGCAGGAGCTCGCTGACAAAGGAATTGGTTTTTCGATTTTTACAATCGATCGATTTAGCCAAAGTGGCGCAACGATTGCCGATTTCTGTGAGAAACATAAAGTCAATACGGTATACGCAAATAGAGAGTATCCACTGGATGAGATAGAGCGTGATAAGCAAGCCAGGGCATGCTTTGAGCAGCGTAATATCGAGTTTCAATTATTTGACGGTAACTTACTCGTGCCGCCAGAGGCTGTGGAAACAAAACAGGGCGGCTACTACAAAGTATTCACGCCATTTAACCGAGCTTGGCGTACTGAGGTTGCTAAAATCAGTGATTGGACCCCAGAGTCTTGGCGCGTTGAAAATACCGTAGCGAGCAGTACCGAGCTACCGCAGTGTCCGTTAGAGCGTAAAAATAGTCAAACCTACCCGGTCGGACGACAAGCCATTATGGGTAAACTGGGTCAATTTATTGAACATCAGGTTGACGACTACAAAGCGCGTCGCGATCAACCCTCCGTTGATGGTACCTCGATGATGTCTGCATATTTTGAAATGGGAGCGATTGCACCGAAAACTGTAGCGCGCGCACTCTCGTCATTGTCACCAGAGTTTCCGTATGGGCTCGAGCCCGGCGCAGACACTTGGCTAACAGAAGTTGCGTGGCGAGAGTTTTATCAGCACCTCATGTTTCATGAACCGCGATTAAGTCGAGGAGAGAACTATCAGACAGAAACCCAAGGGTTACCTTGGCGAGACGCTGAAGAAGATTTTCAAGCTTGGTGTGACGGGCGCACAGGCTTTCCTATCGTCGATGCCGGCATGCGACAGCTCAATGAGACCGGATGGATGCATAATCGTTTACGTATGATCGTGGCTAATTTTTTAGTCAAAGATCTACTGATCGACTGGCGCAAAGGAGAGCAGTACTTTATGCGTAACCTTGTGGACGGCAGCTTTCCAGCTAACAACGGCGGCTGGCAATGGAGTGCATCGGTTGGTACTGATGCGGTCCCTTATTTTCGGGTTTTTAATCCTGTCCGGCAGAGTGAGAAGTTTGATCCCGACGGAATCTACATTCGTACTTGGATAAAAGAACTGGCGGATGAACCGAGTAAACATATTCATTGGCCACATTCGTATTTGAAACAGCATAAAACGGGGTACGTGTCTCCGATAGTCGATCATAGCGAGGCGCGTGAGCGATTTTTATCGACGTTTAAGCAGGTGAAAAATGGATAACAAAGAGTTAGTGGAAAAGCTTAAGAGCTTTTACGAGGAATTTTCGACGGATCAACTCGATGATTTAGACTCGATATATCATGACGATGTTGCGTTTAATGATCCCATTCACCAAGTCGTGGGCCGAGATGACTTGCGCAACTATTTTGAGCACACCATGGAAAACGTAGAGTATTGTCATTTTACGTTTGAAGACGAAGTCATTGGTGATAAGCAGGCCTACTTGAGTTGGCAAATGCGATTTTCGCATCCAAAGCTCGCCAACGGTCGTGAAATCATTCTGCCAGGCGTTTCACATGTTCAGTTTGAAGACGAAAAAATAAGATTACAAGAAGACCACTATGATTTGGGTGCCATGTTATACGAGCATGTACCGTTGGTCGGGTTTGTTATTGATAAGATCAAACAGAGGCTGGTGTCATCATGAAAGTACTCATCACCGGTGCTACCAGTGGGATTGGTCAACAACTTGTTGCAGACTATGCCTGCGAGGGTCATAACGTGATCGCTTGCGGGCGCAACGCCGATGCGCTGAAAAAATTGGCAGACGAGTTCCCTGACTATGTCGAAACGTTGCAATTCGACACGGTTGATCGCGATAAAACAATTGAGCTTTTGGGATCAATCAATCAAATCGATGTTGCCATTTTGAGTGCGGGTGTCTGTGAATACTTGGATATTGAATCATTTGACGCAGAGCTCTTTGAACGGGTATTTACCGTTAATGTGCAAGGCACAATGAATTGCGTGCAAGGTTTGTTGCGGACGCTTCAGCCAGGTTCGAAATTAGTGTTGGTAGGTAGTCTTGCACGACTATTGCCATTTACGCGGGCTCAAGCCTATGGCGGATCAAAAGCAGCGATTCATTATATTAGTCGCTCACTCGAAGTGGATCTTGCCCCTAAAGGTATTCGGGTGCTCTCGATTTCACCTGGGTTTGTTAAAACCCCGATGACCGATGCTAACGATTTTGAAATGCCGATGCGAGTTTCTGTCGATTATGCCTCTCAGTGTATCCGCAAAGGTATCGACAAGAACAAACGAGATATCGGTTTTCCTACCATTTTTACATTGATGTTAAAAACCATGTCTATTCTGCCTCAAGCGTGGCAAGTAGCGCTCAGTAAACGTATGTCGAAGGGAAATTAATGCAAATAGCAGTTGTAGGAAGTGGTATTGCAGGCTTAACAACGGCATATTACTTAACTGACCACCATGAGGTGACGGTATTCGAAAAAAACGATTATATCGGCGGTCATACAAATACCATTGAGGTCAATGATGAGAAAGGCCCTGTTGGTGTCGATACGGGCTTTATCGTGTTTAATGACCGAACCTATCCGCGTTTCAAACGTCTAATGACTGAAGTGGGTGTGACGTGGCGGGACACTGAAATGAGCTTTAGTGTGCAAGATCCAGAGTCAGGTCTTGAGTATAACGGACATACTTTACTTACTTTGTTTGCCCAAAAACGTAACTTGTTTCGACCCAAGTTTTATAGATTACTTAAAGGTATTGTTACGTTTAACGAAGCGGCAAAAAAGGCTGCACAAGAGAATAGCGATAACGACCATATAACCTTGGGTGAGTTCATCGATTCGCTGGATTTAGATGAGCAAGTCGCGCATTATTATTTGCTACCGATGATCTCCGCGATTTGGTCATCGAGTATTAAAGATGCCTACCAGTTTCCATTAGGCTTTTTCTTGCGCTTTTTCTTAAACCATGGTCTGTTGGACATCAGCAATCGACCCCAGTGGCATACGATTGAAGGTGGTTCTAGCGCTTACATTCCCAAATTAACCGCTAAATTTAGTGACCGTATTCGTTTGTCTCAAGATATTAGTGAAGTCCGACGCACCGAGAATGGCGCATCGTTAACCTTCTTAGATGGTCATGTTGAGCACTTCGATCGTGTTGTGTTTGCTTGTCACAGCGACCAAGCATTGGCACTGCTAGCCGACGCTAATGATGCCGAAAAGCGCATTTTGGGTAGCATCCCCTATAAACTAAATGAGGTTGTATTGCACACCGACCGTGCTCTGTTGCCGCTTCGAAAGGCCGCCTGGGCAAGCTGGAATTATCGTTTAAGGGTCGGTGAGTCGGCGCAGCGCGAACCAAGTTCAGTGACCTACAGCATGAATATTTTGCAGGGTTTAAAGACGCAAGCGCACTACCTTGTTACGCTCAATAATAGTGAGGCTGTTGATCCGGACAAGGTGATTAAAAAACTGTTTTATGCACACCCTCAATACAGCACAACCTCAATGGCTGCCCGCAAAGATAGAGACCTGATCAATGGTCATCGCAACACCTATTTTTGTGGTGCTTACTGGTACAGCGGCTTCCATGAAGACGGTGTACACAGTGCCATAGACGTGGTTAATATGATTGCGCCGGAGCTTAATGTAGATAATGGATAGCGGTATCTATTGGGGGCAAGTTTTTCATGAACGTCGAACCCCAAAACATCATCAGTTTAACTATCGGTTTATGCAGTGGTGCGTGTGCCTAGACGAGCTTGACGAGGTACACCAGCAAAGCCGCTGGCTCAGTACCCGAGGCTTTGCGCCGCTGTGGTTCAGACGTAATGATTACCTACGGGGCTCAACAGGGGACCTAAAAACCGCTGTGCTTGAAAAAATGAACCAGCTCAATTCGCGAGCGCTTAGCGGTCGAATCTGGTTTGTCGGTAATCTGCGAACCTTTGGTATTTATTTCTCTCCTCTCAACCTATATTTTCTGCAGCAGGGTGAGCACTTTACCCACGTGCTCGCTGAGGTCAGCAATACACCTTGGCTGGAGAGGCACTATTACCTTGTTGACTTGGCCGAAACCGTGCCTGAGCACGAAAAGGCATTCCATGTTTCTCCTTTCAACCCGATGGATATGCGTTATCGATGGTATATCGAGCCACCAACTGATAAGTTGTCGGTAACCATAAAAGCTTGCCGCGAAAGGGCTGAGTTTATCGCAGGCATGAAGTTGTCTAGAAGTGAGTTAAACCGTAAATCAATAAAACACGTAATAAAAACTGTGCCGTTTATGGCGCTAAGAATAATCGGTGGAATTTATTGGCAAGCGTTAAAGTTGTTCATCAAGCGCATTCCCATATACGACCATCCTAAAACAAAAAAAAGTAAGACTAGATAAAGGGTACGATCGATGTCTCAAGGCGAAACTGTAATGCAAGCACCGCTGACTTACGGCTCGATAGATAAAGCAGCAAAACGTATGACGCAGGCGTTGCTTGCTCATTTAGGCGAAGGCCAGTTGATTGTTAAAGAACAAGGCAAACTGGTCGGTCATTATGGAGATAAGTCTTCAGACTTATGCGCTGAGATAAATGTATTAGACGCTAAATTTTATGTGCGCTTGTTGACCGGTGGCAGTATTGGCGCGGCTGAACTCTTTATTGATAAAGCGTGGGAAACACCAAATTTAACGGCAGTGATCCAGGTATTTGCTCGCAATATGGACGCGCTTGATAAATTGGAGCGAAAAGTCGCTTGGCTCACCTTTCCAATTAATAAATACCGTCATTGGGCCAACCGAAATCACAAGGCGCAAGCTAAGAAGAATATTTCGGCACACTATGATTTAGGTAATGAGCTGTACACCCGCTTTTTAGACACAAATATGCAGTACTCGAGTGCTCTGTTCTTACAAGGCAACGAGACACTTGAACAAGCGCAATTGAATAAAATGGATCGTCTGTGTCGGAAATTGGAGTTGAAGCCGAGGGATCACCTCTTAGAAATAGGCACTGGCTGGGGTGGCTTAGCAATTTTTGCTGCGCAGAATTATGGCTGTCAAGTGACGACTACAACGATTTCAGAAGAGCAGTATCAATATGTAGCGGAGCGTATCAAATCGCTCGGACTGGAAGACCGTATCACACTGTTGAAAGAAGACTATCGCGACCTCACCGGTCAGTACGATAAATTGGTATCGGTCGAAATGATCGAAGCGGTCGGTAAGCGTTATTTGCCTGGTTTTTTCCAAGTTTGTAATGATCGCCTAAAGCAGAATGGACTGATGTGTATTCAGGCGATTACGATTGCTGACCAACGTTACGCGAGTTATTCCCGCTCGGTCGACTTCATACAGAAACATATTTTCCCCGGTGGCTTTTTACCATCGCTCTCTCTAATGACCGATTTATTTAAGAAAGAAACATCGTTGGTGGTTCGCGATGTGCGAGATTTTGGTGAGAGTTATGCCAAGACATTAGCGGCTTGGCGTGATCGGTTTAATGGTCGTGCCGGTGAACTAGAGCAGTTTGGTTACGATGCTCGATTTTCGCGCTTGTGGAATTATTATTTTGGCTATTGCGAAGGCGGATTTTTAGAAAAGACCGTATCTGTAGTACAAGTCACTGCATCCAAAACGTCATAAGGCGCCTCCAAGGAGACCTATGTCAACTTCGCTACAACACAAGATCGTTAGCTTCGTACTGTTTAACTTATTGTGGTTAAGTGCAGTTGCAGGACGGAGTGATTACCTATGGCTGACTATTGTGCTGGCCATCGCCCAATTTGCCTATAGCTACTGGATTGCTGAAATACCCGTTAAGAAAATGGCACAACTGTTAGCTGTGGGCTTATTACTCGAGGCGATAGCCATTAGCCTCGGTGCGATTGACTTTGTGGGCTCGGTTTTTCCGTTGTGGTTGGCGTTGTTATGGGTCGGATTTGCTGCGATGGCACCGGTCGCATTGGATTGGCTCGTTAAGATGCCGTTCGTTGCAGCCTTATTAGGCGCAGTTTCTGGCCCGTTTACTTACTATGTTGGATTAGGGTTCGGTGCGGGGACGGCTGAATCGCTATTCTTTACGTTACTCGTCTACGCGGTTGTGTGGGGACTCTTTATGTTGTTTTTCTGTCGTGCTATGCGAGCCAGTCCAAATGAGAGGTTAGTTCTATGAAAACCAAGTCATTAGCTTTAGCAAGTGCCTTAGTATGTGCTGGGCTGAGCACGGCTGTCGGCGCACAATCTATCGATGAATGTAAGAAGCCATTGGCTGATGAATATAAAGAAGTTGGTCAAACACGTCTCCGTGTGCTGTTTTGGGACGTTTACGATGCCTTCCTTTATACGACAGATGGCGATTTTGACTGGTCGCAACGCAAGCAGCAACGCAAAGCCCTATTGTTGCGCTACTTACGTGATATTGAAGCAAAGGAGTTGGTGGAAACCACGTCAGAAGAGTGGGAGAAACTTGGCTTCAATAGTCAGGAACAGTCGCAGTGGTTAGATAAGCTTTCGGAAATGTGGCCTGATATCAAAGAAGATGACTGTATCTTATTGAAAGAGACCAAAGAGGGTTATGCGGCATTTTATCAAGGCGATAAAAGCTTGGGTGTGATTAACTCGAGTCAGTTTACTGAACAATTTTTAGCGATTTGGTTATCACCTGAGTCGCGTTTTGAGGAGGAAAGAGATGAGCTGGTTGGAAAACAGTAATAAGCGTGTATCTCAATGGCTATTGGCAGTGGTTGCCTTGTTATCGCTTTCGGCGTGTTCAACAGCGATAGAAGAGTATCAAGGTGAGCTACCGAAGTTACAGTTAGAGGAGTTTTTTAAGGGCGATTTGGTCGCTCATGGTGTCGTGCAAGATTACTCTGGTAAGGTCATTCAGCGTTTTACCGTGCAAATGCAAGGCTCTTGGGATGGTAAACAAGGCACACTTGACGAGCAATTCACCTACGCGGACGGTCGCACACAGGAACGTATTTGGAAGCTCACAAAAACGGGTCCCAACACCTACGAGGGGCGGGCATCGGATGTTGAAGGTGTCGCTGTTGGTACCACAGCGGGTAATGCACTTAACTGGGAATACGTGTTACAGGTTGAAGTCGATGGCGAAATGATGGCGCTCTCGTTGGATGATTGGATGTACTTGGTTGATGAAAACAATATGATTAACCGCACGCAAATGTATAAATACGGCTTGCCCGTGGGTGAAATTACGCTCTATATCGGAAAGCAGTAGCGCATTTACAAGAAATGGTTGTAGAAAATAGGGCGCTGGTCGATATAATAAGCATCTTTGAATATTAGGGTGTATGAGTCATTTATGGCAGGACCGACGTTTTCTTACAATAATCCGCGCATTAACGGTCAGACCATTTTTGTAAAAAGAGGTCCCCACTGCGGTAAGCTAGGTATTGTAAAGCAACAAAATAAAGATGGCTCTTATGTGGTATCTCAGGCTGATTTTGGTGATGAGCTTATTAGCTTTAAACGTGAAGAGTTTATCGTGTATCGCTACCGCAAAATCCGAGTCCCTATCGATCGTGTCGCAGGTAAAAATCCCGACGTGCTATAAATAAAAAAACCAACCGAAAGGTTGGTTTTTTAGTTCCATTAAGACCCTCTGGGGAAGCGACAGCGACCGGATTTTTGTTGCAATTTCTGTTGCCACAGCTCTTTTGCCGTTAATCCGCCTTTGCCACTTGATTTTACGGTAGCTTTTTGGGGCGCTGATTTGGACACCGCTGCTTTGGGTTTGCTCTCTTTTTTTGCGGGCGTGCCTGAGCCCTCAGCAAGTGACTCTGCTTCTTCCGCAAGCTGAGCTAAACGAACGTTTTTACCACCGTTTACACTGTACCAACCGCTTTTTGCCTCAATGGATGGCGCCTTACCGTGTGCTTTCTTGTAAGCTGCGGTGTAATCTGCAAGAACTTTCTCTTTATCCAGTTTGCTCATTAATCAAACCCTATTCGATTATAAAAATTTAACAGAAACGATTAAAAAGTAATCTACCTGATTGGTTATACCGTTTTTTCGGATTTATGTCTAATTTAAGGTAAAATAAGTCGCAAACACGCCGTAAAAGTAGGTGAATAAATGACAATTGAAGTAAGTCAGCTCACTGACTATTTAGATGAGTTGTTAAAAGCACGTCAAATAAAGGATTTTTGCCCCAATGGCTTGCAAGTGGCAGGCAAATCGCACGTAAAGCGTATCATGACAGGTGTTACTGCGAGTCAGGCATTGGTCGATGCAGCCGTTGCTGCCGACGTTGATGCCTTATTAGTGCATCATGGTTACTTCTGGAGAAACGAACATCAACCTATTGTGGGGATGAAAAAACGTCGTATTAAGGCGTTGTTGGAAGCCGATATCAATTTGATTGCCTATCATTTACCACTCGATGCCCACCCTTCATTGGGCAACAACGCGCAATTGGCCAAGCTAATGAGTTGGTCAATCGACGGTACGGCTAACCCGAGCGATCCTGGCAATGTGTTGATGCACGGTCATGTTGAACAACCCCACACAAGCGAACAGTTGGCGGATGCGTTGATCGAAAAGCTCAACCGCGATTTAACGTGCTATGTTCCGTGTCAGCAACCTATTCGGCGGCTGGCATGGTGCACAGGTGGTGGGCAAGGCTTTATTGACGAGGCGGCCGCACTCGGTGTTGATGCATTTATCACCGGCGAGGTATCAGAACAAACGGTGCACAGTGCTCGCGAGCAGGGGATTGCCTTTTTCGCCGCTGGGCATCATGCGACCGAACGCTACGGAGCCAAAGCACTCGGCGAACATTTGGAACAGCAATTTAACCTCGACGTGAGCTTTGTCGATATCGATAACCCTGCATGAATAAAAAACAAGCACGTGGCGATTTCACGGGTATCAGTCAAAAATTCGCCCGAAATATTTACGGTTCGACCAAGGGCCGACTGCGCATGGCTGTGTTGAAGCGTGACTTAGCGCCATTCATTGATGGGCCTAAGCGAACAATATTGGATGTTGGCGCAGGCTTAGGCCAAGTGAATGAATGGTTTCTTACGAAAGGGCATGCGGTGATTCACACTGATATTGCTGCCGATATGGTCGAAGAAGCACAACAAAATCATGAGCAATTGGGTTTAACACGAAGAGCTCAGTACATCGTGGCTCCACTCGAAGCGCTCACAGCGCAGTTACCTGACCAACAGTTCAGTTTGGTGTTATGCCACGCGGTACTCGAATGGGTTGAAGACGGTGAGCAGGCAATTCAGTGCTTATCTCAATTACTTAAGCCTGGCGGAACTTTGTCCTTAATGTTTTATAATCGCGATGCACAATTAATGGCAAATGCGGTCTATGGTAACTTTGATTATATCGCGCGCGGCTTAAAAGTTAAAAAAACGGTCCGTTTAAGTCCTCAACAGCCGCGCAGACCTCAGGATGTTGAAAAGTGGCTCACAGAGGCGGGCTTGCAGGTGGATACTAAAACTGGCGTGCGCTGTTTTCATGACTATCTGCGCGAAGTCGAGCACCAGCAACGCTATGACGAGTTGTTGGATCTTGAAATGGAATATAATCAACAATCACCGTTTCGAGAGTTAGGTCGTTATCAACATTGGTTGATCCGCAAGCCGGACAAGTAAAGGGAGAAAACGTATGGGACAACGCTGTAGTTTTATTGGTTTGGGGGTGATGGGCTACCCAATGGCTGGGCACCTTCAGCAACAAGGGTTTGATGTTTGTGTTTATAACCGCACATCGAGCAAAGCCGAGCAGTGGGTCAATGAGTATCAAGGCTGTCGTGCCGATACACCCGCTCAAGCGGTGGCTGATGCAGACTTTGTGATGGTATGCGTGGGTAATGATGACGATGTGCGTAGCGTTTTTTATGGTGAGGACGGCTTACTCGCGCAGTTGAAGTCAGGCGCAATCGTTATTGACCATACGACGGCATCGGCCGATCTTGCGCGTGAGCTCGATACGGCAGTTACACAACATCAAGGTGAATTCTTAGATGCTCCGGTTTCTGGCGGCCAAGCAGGCGCAGAGAAGGGCATTCTCACAACCATGGTCGGTGGTGAACAAGCAACCTTTGATAAAGCGCAGCCTGTATTGAACTGCTATGCGAAGAAAATCGTTCGTATGGGTGAAGCCGGCAAGGGTCAACTTGCTAAAATGGTTAATCAGGTGTGCATTGCCAACGTCATTCAAGGCGTCGCCGAAGGTCTGCATTTGGCACGAAAAGTTGGTCTTGACCCCGATGCATTGGTCGATGCAATTGGCGCTGGCGCTGCTGGCTCCTGGCAGTTAGTTAACCGGTACAGAACCATGTGGGACCAAGAATATGATCACGGCTTTGCCGTTGACTGGATGCGTAAAGACTTGGGTATTGCGATTGCAGAGGCTAACCGCCACGGAGCTGCGCTGCCGTCGACTGCGATGATTGATCAATACTATGCTGAAGTGCAAAGCCTCGGTGGCTCACGCTGGGACACTTCAAGCTTGATGGTACGATTAGATAAATTAGCTGGCGATTGGGAATAATAAAAAAGGAGGCTGATGCCTAATGCTTGTCAGTTAAGCTAACGACTAGCATTTTTTCTAGGCGACCGCATCGG
>ERZ1673960.30-NODE-30-length-65927-cov-28.793524_pt1 | contig 65927 bp, 57 predicted proteins | sample MGYA00580190_ERZ1673960 | MGnify/ENA primary metagenome ERZ1673960 (study PRJEB41334, sample SAMN05608106) | rock metagenome | biome: terrestrial subsurface; feature: shale formation; material: shale | place: USA: Pennsylvania ...
ATCAACCGGCCAAGATAATTGCCGCTAGACCGGCCACCGTAATTGTCGCTCAATAAAGGGGCTTTATCAGGTGTCCAGTCAATCACCATTGCTGGTCATTGATGGGCAACAGCGACTGACTACCACCATGCTGATTCTTGAGGCGCTATCTCGACACCTTGGGAACACAGAGACTCTGGAGGGGTTTTCGGCTAAGAAGCTGCGCAATTACTACCTGCTTAACCCGTTGGAAGACGGTGAGCGAGCTTACAAACTGCTATTGACCCAGACGGACAAAGAGAGCCTGCTGGCGTTGGTCACGCAGAAGCCGTTACCTGATGACGGTTCTCTTCGAATCCAAGAAAACTTCGAGTTCTTCAACAGCCAGATTGAGCGGCTAAACGGGGAACTGGAAACCCTCTGCCGGGGCCTTTCAAAGCTCATCATCGTTGATATTGCGCTGAGCCGAGACCAGGATAACCCGCAACTCATTTTTGAGAGCATGAATTCCACAGGAAAAGCTTTGAGCCAGGCTGACCTGATCCGGAACTATGTGCTGATGGGACTGGAGCCGGAGCATCAAACTCGGCTCTATCGCGACCACTGGCGTCCGATGGAGGTGGAATTCGGGCAAGAAGGCTATGGCGTTTACTTTGACAGCTTCATGCGTCACTACCTCACGGTTAAAACCGGGGAAATTCCACGGTTAGATGAAGTGTACGAGGCTTTCAAACAGCATTCACGTCGCGCCGAAGTTGCGAGTGCTGGTGTCGATTCATTGGTTGCCGAAATACATGCTTTCGCTCGGTATTTTTGTGCGATGGCATTGGGGAAAGAAACAGATAAACAGCTCGGAATGGCATTTAAAGATCTGCGTGAACTCAAAGTCGATGTGGCATATCCGTTTCTGTTGGAACTTTACCATGATTACCAACAGGACAATCTGTCCCAAGATGACTTTCATAGCGCTATTCGGCTGATCGAGGCTTATGTGTTCCGTCGTGCCGTTTGTGCCATCCCCACAAACTCGCTGAACAAGACCTTTGCGACCTTTCACAAATCATTGCAGAAGAACCGTTACCTGGAGAGCGTCAAGGCTCACCTGCTCGGTTTGAAGTCATACCGGCGTTTTCCGAATGACGAAGAGTTCAAAAGGGAACTGGCAGTACGCGATCTCTATAATTTCCGCAGCCGGAGTTACTGGTTACGCCGCCTGGAGAATTTCGAGCGCAAGGAGCGGGTTCCGGTCGACGAATACACGATTGAACACATCATGCCGCAGAATGAGAATCTGTCTGCTAGATGGAAGGATGAGCTAGGTCCGGAATGGAAGCGTGTGCATGAAACCTGGCTGCATACGCTGGGTAACCTGACTCTTACGGGCTACAACTCAGAGTACAGCGACCGAGCTTTCATCGAGAAGCGCGATATGCAGGGCGGATTCAAACAAAGCCCTCTACGGCTCAACGAGGGCCTGGGAGCTGTAGAAGCATGGAATGAGGACTCAATTAAGAATCGGGCCGCCAAGCTGGCCCAGGAAGCGGTGCGGGTTTGGGCGGCTCCGGTATTGCCGGACGAGATCCTCGATACCTACCGCAACGTGGCCGTCAAACCAGAAGCCTACAATCTTGAGGATCACCCTCAACTAGCAAACGGGACCCCAATGCGCGCTCTATTTGAGCAGCTCCGAAAGGAAGTCCAGGCGCTCGACCCGAGCGTCACTGAAGAAGTTCTCAAGCTCTATATAGCGTTCAAAGCCGAGACGAACTTTGTCGATGTGGTCCCGCAAAAGACCCGTTTGCGACTGTCTCTGAATATGCCGTTTCACGAGTTGAGCGATCCGAAAGGGATGGCTCGTGACGTGACCAACCTCGGACGTTGGGGAAATGGCGATGTAGAAGTAGGGTTAAGTGAGGAATCTGAGCTGGCCTATGTAATGGGGCTCATTCGACAGGCGTTCGAAAAGCAGATGGGGAACGATGCTGATTGAGCAGTGGGAACAGCGCCCCGGCAACTGGGGCGGAAAGTAGTGGCTGGACGATCACAATGAGCGAGAGTTCTCCAACAGCGGTCGGGGACTCTCCTGGAGGACTTTCCAATCGCTACACATACCTATCTGATTTGGATAACTTTGAGCCCATTCCATGCGCTCTAATAGGTCGCCTCTTGGAGATATGAGCAGCACATACGCTACTAATCTGGATAAGTTGTCGCCGGAATCCCAGTGCGTGGTTTTTCCAAATCAGGTGGAAACGACGTGCTCTCAGTCCAGTAACCTCCCTGCCAGCACTTCTCCCTCTCTTAAGAGCCTCGAAAAGGACTCTTTGCGCGATTGTTGGTGTAGATGTTTACTAATAGGGCTTGAATGGGGCTCTGAAAGGACCTTTATGGTTGACAATGCTACCGGTATATTATATAAATGATTATTCACTTAATTAAGGTGTGAAGATGTCGAATATTGGCCGTCCAATCAATTATGCTGCTCGTGAAGCGAAAATAGAGCGAATCATTAATGGTGCCATCCAGTGCTTCGTTAAGAAAGGCTTTCACGGGGCTGGAATCGCTGAGATTTCTCGAATGGCTGGCGTTAGTCAAGCTAGCCTCTACCAATATTTTTCCTCAAAAAATGAGTTGATCTTGGAAATCGCCAAGCGATATTTTTCAAGAGACATGGCTGCCCTCAAAAGAGTAGAAAGCGCCGACGACTTTCAAACAGCTCTGGAGAAAGAAGCGCACCTCACCGGTGACACGACCGGAACAATTATGTACTTAGAAATACTCGCGGAATCGTCTAGAAACCCCGAGATAAAGAAGATTGTACTTAATTCAAGCAAGGAGCTTTATGATGTTTCGTGCTCGATGTTTAAAAAGTCACAAGACACGGGCGTAATTAGTAATCACCTAACGCCTGAACAGATAACTCATTTTATTTTCGCATATATTGACGGAATATCCTGCCATATTGCAACGGCTGACGCCGAGTATTCGCCTGACATGTTAAGGCTGTTTATACAAACGCTTTTAAGACCTCGACCTTAGTATTTTCGTTTATAGGACTTCACAAATTGACATCGCTTATTTATATAAATGATCAGTTACATATTTATTATGCACGGGCTAATCGAGTTTTCGTATTAGGCATGCTTATTTGTACTTTACTGCTGTTACAGGGCTGTAGTGAAGAACCGACCCAAACTGCTACAGAAAACGTAAGAGCCGTATCGATTAACAGTGTGGCCGACGATGCTTATGTTAATAGCATTCGTTTTCCAGGAGTGACACAGACAGAAAACCGAAGCCAATTGTCTTTTGGTGTTGATGGTACAGTGAACGACGTTCTCTTCGATATTGGCGCGCAGCTCAACACCGGAGATGTGATGGCTGTTCTGGATCAGGAGCCCTATAGGCTTGCCCTTGAGAGCGCTCGCTCTGAAGCTGAGAAAGCGCGGGTTACATTTGAAGAAGCTAAAACAAATTATGAGCGACTCGTGCGGTTGCGTGAAAATAACTCTGTATCTGAACAGAATTTAGATGCTGCCAGATCGACATACGAAAACGCTCAATCGACGCTCCGTGATGCCCTGGCACAAATCAGGCTTGCAGAGCGAAACCTTTCTAAAACCGCTATCAAGGCACCCTATGATGGGGTCATTTCAAGTCGTAGTGTCGAACCCTTCGAAGAAGTCACTGCAAATCAAGTCGCTTTTACATTTGACGGCATGGAGAAGTTCATCGTTGACTCATCAATTCCCGGTGATCTGGCAGAGTATATATCAAATGACAAAGAACTAGAGATCACAGTGAACTATCGGGGGTCATATTTTAATGCCACCGTCGAGCATTTGGGTGAGCGAGCAAACGAGGGATTAAATTTCCCCGTTAGACTTCGTCTCGACACTTCCCGAGAAAAACGCCCTTTGCCAGGATTAGTGGTTAGCGTCAGTTATCGAATGCCCGACGGAGAAGGCGCGATATTTGTGCCTCACAGTGCTGTTGTTGCTGAGCCTACTGATGGGAATCCTTTTGTTTACCAGTACAACGAAAAAACCGGGAGAGTTAGTAAAGCAGGCATCCGTATTGTTAACGCTGAAGAAGGTGGCTACTGGATTAAAAGTGATCTTCAGAAAGGAGATTCGTATGTTGCTGCGGGTGCTGCCTTTATCAGTGAGGGTCAGAAGGTTCGACCGGCTGAGGAAGTACGATAATGTCTATTACTGCTTTTTCGATAAAAAACAGCCGACTTGTTTTATTTATTTTCATAATACTAACGATCACGGGTCTGGCATTATATCCGGATTACCCTTCTCGGGAGGAGCCCACCTTACCTATCAACCAAACCATCATAACGGCTTACCACCCAGCCTTAGATGTTTATGAGACAGAAGCCCTTATTGCACGACCAATTGAGCGAGCGTTGCGAGAATTAGAAGAAACGAAAAATATTACGACCTCAATAAGGGCAGGAGAAATTTATCTCTCTCTTGAAATAAAAGATGGTACGCCAAGTTATTCGCATGCGTGGCTTAGAGTCAGAGCGAGAATGCACGATGTACTTACTGAGTTGCCGGAGGGGGTATCAGGGCCATTCGTTAATGATAATTACGATGCGGTAGCCGTGATGACAGTAGCGCTAAGTGCAACGGATTATTCTTTTAGAGAGTTGAGGGACAAGGCAAATGAGCTTCGCAATTATCTTTATAGTATTCCAGGGATGGACAAAGTTACGTTGCACGGTGTTGCCGATGAACAGATATCAATAGAACTTAAGCCGTTTGTGGCATCACAGTATGCGCTGAACCCTAATGACATCTTTTTACAACTGAGTAAGAGCAATTCTCTCGGGGAAGTAGCGCGTATCAATTTTGATACTCAGCAAAGCCGAATTTTTGTTGAGAGCAGTTATGACGAACTGGCTGAAGTTAAGGAAACCGTGATATCGCTACCAGACGGATCTATGCTTCCGTTGAAAAATATTGCCGATGTCACCAGGGTTCCGGCTAGACCTCTGAATAGTGCAGCATACCTTGATGGTGATCAGGCCATTGTTGTTGCTGGTTATATGGCGCCTGGGCTTAATATGGTGGATTTTAACAAGCAACTGCGCCGTAAGCTGGACGAATGGGGGAGTGAGCTACCGGTAGGTTACCAAATGAAAACCATCACTGATCAGGGGAAAGTCGTTGATCAAGTGATATCGAAAATGATTTCAACGCTGCTCGAAACTATTCTAGTGGTGACGATCGTCACTGTACTTGCCTTGGGTCTTCGTGCGGGATCTTTGGTGGCACTGGCTGTTCCTGTCACGGGTGTTATCACGTTAGTTTTTCTAAGAATTTTTGGCGTAGAACTCAACGAAGTAAGCATTGCGTCGTTCATCATTGCCTTAGGTATACTCGTTGACAATCCCATGGTCATTGTTGAAGACATCTCAAAAAGGGTAGCGCAAGGCGAGGAGAGAGAGTCGGCTGCTTTATCTGCGGGAAAGACTCTGGGGACGCCCATTCTTATTGCTAGTTTAACCGTGATATTGGCTTTTGCTCCCCCGGTGTTCACTGACAATATTACTGCTATTTATATGCAGACACTAACTATTGTCATTGGTGTGATGCTGCTTGTTTCATGGTTTGTCGCTACGATGTTAACACCAATCATGGCTAAATGGTTTATCAATCAATCGTCCAAGACCCGGGGGATCTCTGGCGGTAAACCTTCCTATGTAATGAACGTAATGTCTTCCTTTTGGGACAAGGTTATTTCGCGTCCGAAGTTGTTTCTAAGTGCTTCGGTTTTAAGTCTTGTAGTGGCATTGTTTGTGTCAAGCACCATCCCAGAGGCGTTCTTCCCGCCTTCAGAACGTTCTCAACTACAGATTTCTGTTGAGCTGCCAGCGAACACGCCAGCGGAACAAACGGCTGCTGTAGCTGAAGAGATGACTCAGTGGCTAAGTAATGATGATCGGTTCCCGGAAATTACAGGTGCAACAGCTTATGTAAGTGAAGGCGGACCGCGCTTTATCCTTGGTTTAAACCCTCCTGAACCAGCACCTCACTCGGCATATTTTGTTGTAAACGTCACCAAAGATACGCTTGTCAGCGAGTTTGTCGATAAACTAAGAGCAGAAATGCCTCCTGAATATCCTTTTGCCGAACTCGAAATCAACCCGTTCTTTATGGGCTCCACGCCGCCAGGAGAGGCCGCTATTCGTCTTATTGGTAACAAGCAATCGAATATTCTAAAGGCTTCAGATGCTATTCAAGGAGCTCTCAACGAGGTAGAGCACACTATTAACGTAAAGCAAGATTGGGAACGTTCCGTTACGAACTTTCTGGTAAAGGTTGATCGTCCCGCAGCTCTATCCACAGGGGTGACTCGTGAGGATATCTTATTAGCACTCCGTGAACATAGTTTGGGAGAAAATGCCTCAGTACTTCGGGAGGGCGAGTATCAAATTCCAATCGTACTGAGCACGAATTTATCGGAGAATTTATCATTATCTCAATTGGAGAATATCCAAGTATTCCCCGAGTCCTCGTCTAAACCGGTATATCTATCTGATATAGCGATCATTGAAACCAGGCATGATCCGTCACTTATTAAGAAGCGCAACCTAACACCGACGGTCACGGTGACAGCATTGAATCCTTCAATGACATCAAAAGAATTAGTTAACTCCATATCAAACACTATTGATGAAGTAAAAGAGCAATTTGGCGTTCAAGTACAGTTTGGTGGTGAGATTGAAGAAAGTGAAGTTACAGCAGAAGCGATATTTGCTTTCTTACCATTGTGTATCTTAGCAATGATTATACTGTTTATTTATAAGTATAATTCGTTTAGAAAAGTGACAATTATCGTCTTGAGCGTACCTTTTTGTGCCATCGGCTTGCTGCTCGCGCTAGTTATCTTCCGTCTTCCTTTCGATTTTATGGCGAATCTGGCCATATTCGCCTTAATAGGGATTATTGTATCGAATGCTATGTTAATTATTGAGCAGGTCGATATTGAAAAAGAATCGGGGAAATCTGAGCTCGATTCCCTTAAATCGGCTTTGATGGAACGATTTCGTCCAATTATGTTAACCCAAATAACAACGATACTTGGACTTCTTCCGTTACTCATAGCGAATGATCCCTTATGGAGATCGTTTAATGTTGTAATTATGGGCGGACTTATCTCGGGAACCGTGGCATCTTTTATCGTTGTTCCAAGCCTGTATGTACTGTTTTTTAATAAAAAGAGCGCGAACGCGTAGGAACTTTTTCATGAATGAGTTGATGCTTTATGTAAGTGTATTTGTTGGGGCCGCGATTCCGGTTCTGGAAGTGTGGATTGCCGTACCTTTAGGAGTAGTGGCCGGTTTGCCGTGGTTCCCCGCAGCTATGGTTGGCTTTATCGGCAACCTTGTATCTTTACTACCGATTATCTACGCCAGTGAAAAAGTAACTGCTTTTGTCCGCCGTTGGCTAAAAAAATCTGAAACTGATGATATAGCTGAATCCGTACCTGAACGTAAAGACAGAAAACACCGAATTCTTGAAAAGTTCGGTGTTCCTGGCTTAGCTTTTCTTGGTCCTTTTCTTATTGGGGTCCATGCTGCGGCCGCATTTGCTATGGCAATGGGAGCTACAAAACGAAGTGTACTATTTTGGTTTACCTTGTCATTGATTTTTTGTTCGTTGCTCTTCGGCTTTCTAGCGGGAATAGGCATTACCGAAGTGTCAGATGGTAAACAGCTACCATTTTCAGGTTAGTGGCTGATGTAGAAAGTGGTTATCAGTTTCAGTGCATCAAAAAATGCAGCTGATAACGAGCACTGACTTTCACATGTGAAAGACACATAGCTAATTTGATCATAAAATGCGCAAAACCCACTCGCGCAAGCCATAAATTTCCAGTAATGACTTGTTTTTTTTAATTTATTTTGATTTTTATCTATTAATTATCAACAAGTTATCATCCACCCTCGCCTTTGTGCCCTTTAAGGGCAATTCCACGGTTCTCCCCCAAGACGAATATTTCCGATGATTACCCCCGATTGATTCACAAAAAATCAGGAGTAGTCATGAAGAAACAGATAACCACCTCAAAAGAGTGTTTGCTGACCTATGAGGAAGTTTGCACTGTTTTGAAAATGTCACAGGCAACTTTACGGCGCTACGTAAAGCAAGGCCGGTTTCCGGCACCAGTGAAGCCAAATCCCAATGGCCGAGCCGTTCGCTTTCGCTACCAGGATGTAAAAGCGTGGCTGGACAAGCTGTGAGAGGGGCTGCGTGATATGCAATACAAACTGCAAGATGACGGGCTCTATGCCTTATCAGGGGACCATTGGCAGCGTGTCGGTGGCTGGATTCAGGTAATGGCTCGCACCAGGCTAACTGACAAACGGCACGGGCACGGAGCGTTGCTGGAATGGCAGAATTTCGATGGTGTGAAGTTACGCGAGGTCGTGTATGCGCGAGATCTCAACAGTGACAATGCCCGGCAGGTACGGGATATGCTGGTTGATACCGGTTATCCACTGACACCCGGGCAGGCGAGCTGGAGCCGGCTTCAGCACTATCTGTTGGAACAGATGGCTCTGGCCGAACCGGCGACAGTGGTTAATCGAACGGGTTGGCACGGTGGAGTATTTGCCACCAGTAACTGGACGATCGGCTCAGCTGAAGAACCGTACCATTTCGTAGGCCAATTATCAGGCTCTCCGACGTTAGAGGAGTCTGGAAGTCTCAGCGACTGGCAGACTTATGTCGGGCAGCTATGCCGAGGCAATCCATTAGCAATATTCAGCATTGGCACGGCACTGGCGGCGCCACTGATTGCATCTGCTGGGATGGAAAATGGCGCTATCCATCTGGTTGGAACATCGTCGACTGGGAAGACGACCTTGTTGCAATTGGCAGCCAGCGTCTACGGGAACAACCGCTATGTCCGCAGTTGGATCTCAACCAGCAACGGATTAGCGGCAGTCTCCTCAGAGCACAACGACATGCTGCTGCCGTTGGATGAGATCGGTATGGCCCGTCCGGAAGACATCGATACGGCGATATATCAGATCATGAACGGCTCAGGGAAGCTACGCGCAAACGTTTCCGGCGAGCTGGCCGCAACGTCGCACTGGCGAACGCTGGTGTTGAGTAGCGGTGAAGTCTGGATTGCTGAGCTGCTTCAGCAGATCGGTAAACCGTTACGCGCTGGTCAGCAAATACGCCTGGTGGAGCTCCCAGTGTTTGGGACCTACGGTGCGTTCGACGAATTGCATGGTCACAAGCATCCTCAACAATTTGTGGACGAGCTTAAATCGTCTTGTCAGCGCTACCACGGCTCAGTCATTCGGGAGTGGGTTTCGTTACTGACCGAGCGTCACACTGAGCTCAGTCAGTATCTAAATCACGAGGTTGGTCGTTTGAGCGGTGCGTGGTCAAACGATCAGATGGCATCCCAGGTGCAACGTGTCATCCGGCGGTTTGCCTTGATAGGTGCAGCACTTTGTCTCGGAAGCAGAAATTTCATCCTACCATGGTCAGAAGAGGAGTCTCTATCGGCAGTCCACAGAACTCTGAAGGCTTGGTTGGATAATAGAGGCCACTCCAGAAACTCTGAGGAATTCCGGCTTCTCAAAGCGCTGGAGCGGGCAATGAAAGTCTGGGAGCGTAGTCTCAGTGATATTGAACAAGCGAGTGGCCAGGGGGGTGCTGGTTTTCGACGCTCACACGATGGGCGCGAGTTGTGGTTGATCTATAAATCGCACTTCCTGAAGCGGCTCGGGCTGCCGACCCATTACATGAGGGAAGTGGAAGTGCTGTTACAGCGTGACTGCCTGGTAAGTAATGAGCGTTCTCGGGGGACCTACAAAACCAGGGCCAATGGAGATTTACAGCGGTTTTTCGCGCTCAGGCCTGACCAAGTTAGGCGGCAACTTGAAGAGCTGGAGAGGGTTGAACATGAGGACTGACGTGGTGTTCCCAATTTCCCAGTTTTCCCACTTTGGTTATGGCGGTGTAGGGGTAGAGCGATGACAGAAAAAGAAATGTTACAGCGAGTATTGCAGGACATGATGATCCTTAAAAAAATCATTTTAGACCATATCAATGATAGCAAGGCGCCGGAGGCCGACAAGGAGATCATGAGCCTTGAGGAGTGTGCGGAATACACTGGGCTAAAGAAAAGCACCCTGTACCAGCTAACCTCCCAAAAGAAGATCCCTCATTTCAAACCAAATGGTCACCGGATTTTCTTTCGCCGTGCAGATATTCTGAAGTGGCTCCAGTCGAATCGGATTGCGACGGCGGACGAGATCGAAAAGGCGGCTGCTCAGCATCTGGTGAGCCATCGAAGACCAGGACGGCGGAGTGTTTGATGTGGGGCAGGTGTAAAGAGGGGCTTTGAAAGCCCCTCTCGTCACTTAGGCTGCACATTCCCCAACCTCGTCCAGTGTCTCCTCAAATATGTCAGGAAAACTCCTCATGGCCTCTGTACGGCGAGTTTCGAGTATGTCCGCATAGATTTCCGTTGTTCTGAGCTCGCTGTGGCCCAGAAGCCGGGACAACGAGTAGATATCCACACCCCTGGCCAGTTGATTGACCGCAAAGGTGTGCCGTCCGGCATGGAAAGTCACACTCTTGGTGATACCCGCTCGCATGACCCATTGCGCCAATGCAACGTTGGTGTAGGAGTCATACTTCAGACCTTTGAATACGCGATCACCCGGCTTGCCGCGATTCTCCAGGTTTAGCAATCTCACAGCCGAGTCTGGAAGATCCAGGTATTGCAGTGAGTTCCCGGCGTTCACAAGCTTCTTCTGCCGAAAAATGATGCGGTAGTGGCCATCGGCGAATTCCTCTATCTCACCCCAGACCAGCTTGTGGATGTCTGACCAGCGAAGGCCTGTGGTGCAGGAGAAAAGGAAAGCCCGCCGCAGCACTTCATACCGGCATTCGGCTTTGGTTAGAGCCCGGACCTCTTCGAGGGTCAGGTAAGTCCGCTTCGTGTTTTCCGGCTTGATGGACTTGACCTGTTGAACCGGGTTGTCACGGACAATGCCATCCCGATAGGCCTGGTTGAGCGCAGCCCGAACCTTGTTGAAGTAACTGCTGGTCGTGTTCTTGGCCAGTTTGGTACCGGATTTGGTGGTGGCTTCATGCTGAAGGTAGTGCCGGAACCCCTCCAGGAATCGCTTATCGACTTGTTCAAAGGTCAGTTCAGACAAGCCATGGAAGCGGTGCAGGTGATGACGGGTGGAGATCCAGATCGAATGGTTGGATTTGCTTCCGGAAGCTTTCTCGTCAGTCAGTTGATCGAAGTAATCGAAGAAGCTGGCAGAAAGCTTGGTCCGATCATCCAAGCCATGTCGTGACGACTCGATTTCCAACAGCCGCTTTGCCCGGATGGCCTCAGCCTTCTGATTCACGGTCTTGTTGTGCTCACGCTCCGCCGGAAGGCGGGGTTTGTCGTAGAGGAACAGGTTCAGGGGCTCATATGAGCGCTTCTGCGCCCGAGAACCGTTCTGACCCGTCTTGGAACCGTGATAGTAGACCAGTCGCAAGGCACGGTGGCCGTTCTTGTCTGGTTCGCGTTTTTGGATAGTGATTTTCATGTTTTGCTCCTTTTGTGCTCCGAGTGCTCCGAAAACTTATACTCGGAGCACACACGGAGCAAGAGGGGGCAAAACGGATCAAATTGCCTGCAAAGAAATAGAATGAATTTCGTTATAAAACAATGGCTTATTTGTATTTTATTGGATGCTTTTCGATCTTTTTGGCCGTTTCACTTCCCAATGCAGAACGAACCAAAGATCTGGCCCAACAGATCGTCTGAGGTAAATTCGCCCGTGATCTCATTTAAATGTTGTTGTGTCAGCCGAAGCTCTTCAGCGAGTAGCTCGCCGGCAAGGTTAAGCTCTAGGTGCTCTTGTCCGAGTAACAAATGAGACTTGGCTTTCTCCAAGGCATCGAGATGACGGCGACGCGCCATAAAGCTACCTTCCGAGGTGGCGCTATAGCCCACACAATGTTTTAGGTGTTCACGCAGTTGTTCAATCCCATGCCCTGTCTTAGCAGACAGTTGAATTACTGGGATACCGTTGTGTTCGGTTAACCCCGTGTTTTCTTGCGTCAGATCGATCTTATTGCGAATGACCGTAAACGGCATATCATCAGGTAACTGGGCGAAAAACTCCGGCCAAATATCATCGGGATGAATTGCACTGGTTTCTTGGCTATCAACCATAAACAACACGCGGTCGGCTTGGCGAATCTCATCCCAGGCGCGTTCAATACCAATACGTTCGACTTGGTCGGGTGAATCGCGCAAACCTGCGGTATCAATAATATGAAGTGGCATTCCGTCAATTTGAATGTGCTCGCGAAGCACATCACGAGTCGTACCCGCAATCTCCGTGACGATAGCGGATTCGCGACCCGCTAAGGCATTTAATAAGCTCGATTTACCGGCATTTGGGCGCCCCGCAATCACAATACGCATGCCTTCACGCATTAACGTGCCTTGTTTGGCTTGTTGTTCTATATGGAACAGCTGATCAATGATTTCTGCCAAATCGTTGGCGACCTTGCCATCGGAAAGAAAGTCGATTTCTTCATCGGGAAAATCGATCGCCGCTTCAACGTACATGCGTAGGTGAATAACAGCGTCGACCAGGACGTCTATTTTGTGAGAAAACTCGCCTTTTAAACTTTGCAGCGCAGCCTTTGCGGCTTGCTCGGAGTTGGTATCGATGAGGTCGGCAATAGCCTCGGCTTGGGTCAGATCGAGTTTATCATTTAAAAATGCGCGCTCGCTGAACTCGCCGGGACGAGCAGGACGAATATCGGGCAATTCTAGAATTGCCTTGATAATCATATCAATGAGAACAGGGCCGCCGTGTCCTTGGAGTTCCAGCACATCCTCACCGGTGAATGAGTTAGGGCCTTTGAAAAAGAGTGCGATGCCCTCATCGAGCAAATGACCTTCTTTATCATAGAAGGGGACATATTCAGCTTTACGTGGAGGTGGACAATGGCCAATGAGTGCACTCGCTACTTGTTTTGCTTGAGGACCGCTAACACGAACAATACCGACGCCACCGCGACCGGGGGGAGTTGCCTGTGCGACGATGCTGTCATTACTGAACTCATCGTCTGTGCTCGTTGGCTCATGTATTGAAGGGTTCATAAATGGGACCTCAACGCTAAATAAAAATGAATCTAGAGACTAGTTTACAAGAAAATTGCTGCTAGTCGCTCAGAAAAAACAAAGCCCGGTCGAAACCGGGCTTTTTATTCTTACGCTCTACTGTTATTTACCGCGAACGTTAATACCTTTCTTCTCAAGCCCTTTATAAATAATGAGCATTTGAGTAATGGTTATCAGGTTACTAACCAACCAGTAGAGTACCAAGCCAGACGGGAACCATAAGAAGAACACCGTAAATATGACAGGCATATACTGGAATAACTTCTGCTGCATTGGGTCAGTCGCTGGCGTCGGTTGTAGACGTTGCATTACAAACATACTGATACCCATCAAAATAGGCAGTATGTAGTACGGATCCTTGGTTGATAAATCTTGGATCCAGAATACAAAGGATGAATGACGCAGCTCGACACTCTCTAACAGCACCCAATATAATGATAAAAATATGGGCAACTGAAGCAACATGGGTAGGCAGCCGCCAAGAGGATTGACCTTTTCCTCTTTATACAGCTTCATCATAGCCTGGCCCATCTTCTGGCGATCGTCACCATAGCGTTCGCGCAGAGACTTCATTTTTGGCTGAAGCAAGCGCATTTTCGCCATTGACACATATTGCGCTTTAGTCAGTGGGAACAACAACGCTTTGATGATCACGGTAATCAAGATAATCGCTAGACCCCAGTTAATGACAAAGCTTTGTAAAAACTGAAGTAATTTGAATATCGGTTGAGCGAGCCACCATAGGAATCCGTAGTCGACTGTTAAATCAAGATACGGTGCAACTTTGGCCATCGCGTCTTGGTCTTTTGGACCTACGAATATAGTTGCGTCGATGGTTTGCGATGCACCCGGTTGTACGGTGGTGGAGGGATATAAAACGCCGATGACAGCTTGGTTCGAAGGTGTAACCTGCGAGTAAAACTTGTTTTGCTGTGTTTGCGTAGGGACCCAAGCGGCAACAAAGTAATGCTGCAGCATGCTAACCCAACCTGTCTGGGTTGTAACGCTCAGCTTTTTCTCACGCATGTCGTCAAACGGGTATTTCTCAAACTTATCTTCATCTTGAGAATAGGCAGCACCAAAATAAGTCGGCATGATCATGCTGCCGCTTTCGCCTGCAGTCATTGTTTGTTGCAACTGCCCGTAAAACTGTAACTGAGCGGCTTCTGAACTTTGGTTTTCAATCGCATAGTTGACACCAATATCATAGTGCCCGCGCTTGATAACGAAAGTTTTAGTAACATTAAGCCCTGACTCGGTTTGCGTAGTCAAAGGGACTTCAAGGGTGTCGCCGGTTAAACGGTATCGCTCTTGAGCAGCTTGATATTGCGCACGACCGTTATTTGAATCGATACCCTGAGGGCCAATGAGTCCTGATTGCGCGATATAAATGTGATTGCTGTTACGTTTAAGTAACTGGAAACGCTCTTCGGAATCGAGTGTAGCCGCAAACTCTAAAAGCTTTGCTGAAACGATATCACCGCCGTTCAAATCGATTTTTAATTCGAGTTCGTCAGTGACTACGGTGATTAAGCGACCATTACTAGTGATGGCATTAGGGCTGTTACTCTCAGGTACAGCGGTATCTGCGGTATTTGAACCTGACTGAGGAACAGTGGAGCTATTTTGATCTTCGGTTTGCTGCGTCGTTTGTTGTGTTTGCTGAGGCGCTTTCGTGCCTGGGGCAGTGTCGATTGTCCATTGTTGGAACAAAAAGAACGACACAACAATAAACGCAACCAATAGTATCGAGCGTGGCGAATTCATAATGATTTCGTCTCTATTACTTGTCTATTTCTTTGACTGTGAATGATTCGGTTCGATGTTATCAGAAGAAACTTCCGGCACAGGATCGAAACCACCTTCGGAACCCGGATGACAACGGCTAAGCCTTTTTGCTGCCAACCCAATGCCGCGTATTGTACCGTGTTTCTTTATTGCCTCACAGGCATAATGTGAACATGACGGATAAAAACGACATCGAGGGCCGATTAACGGCGAAATAACCAGCTGATAAAACTTTATCAGGCCGATTGGTATTGCTTGCAACGCTTTGCTAACTTTCGCCATAGATAATTTAATGTATCAGCCATTTGAGCATTATCGAGAGTATCAATACCGTGCTTTGCAATAACAACGATATCGAACGCTGGGATATTATGCTGTTTTAGTCTGAACGTTTCGCGCACTTGACGCTTGAATCGATTCCTAGCGACAGCTGTTTTAGCACGTTTTTTGCTGATAGTAACGCCAATTCTGGGATGCCCAAGTTGATTAGGGCAGGCAAGCATGGTGATATGCGCTGTGACAGCTTTAACGGGAGGATTATCGAAAACCGTCTGGAAGTGCGAGGGAGTTAAGAGCCTTAACTCCCGTCCATAATGATAGTGCGTCACTGAGTGAACACTATCTATCTTATGCGCTTAATACTTTACGACCACGTGCACGGCGACGTGCAATAACTTTACGGCCGTTTTTGGTTGCCATGCGAGCACGGAAACCGTGAGTACGTTTGCGTTTTAGTACGCTTGGTTGAAAAGTTCTTTTCATAACATTAATTCCGTCGGTCAGATTGTTACTTTCCCACGCTGGCCGAAAATATTCTGAATCACCAAACGTGAAGGTAAAAAATTGTGAGCGCGGATCTTACTCGATCCTGCGTAGGCTAGTCAATGTATTTAGGCTAAAAAGTCACGTCTAGTTGAAAAAAATTAATCCACAATTTTGCCGGCATGCCGATCTTCGATTGTGGATAAAAAAGGTGTTATCCAATTCAAGGCTGTTGTTCAAAAAAACAACTTTCTATCGCTGAGGGGCTTTTATTAGTGGCGATTTTAGGTGGTTTAGCGTAAACTAACGGGTATCAAAATTATAATTAAAAGGGAGTGGGTAGTGTGAATAATTCGCTTTGGCAACAATGTGTTGAGCGACTGCAAACAGAATTGCCGTTGCAGCAGTTCAATACGTGGATCAGGCCGCTACAGTCTGAGCTAAATGGCGATACATTGACGCTATATGCACCAAACATTTATTCCCTTGATTGGGTACGTGATAAGTACCTTAATACGATTAACAGTTATTTAAGTGCTTTGACCAATGATAAAGCGCCTGATGTGGTGCTTGAAGTGGGCAACGTCAGTAATCGGTCACCGTCGCGCTCGTCTAATCAACCCCGTACAAGCCCGCGTCGAAGCCAGGTCAGTAGAGGCGCCGATAGTTCGCTTAGGTCGGAGTCTTTTGAAAGTAATATTCATCCCGAGTATACCTTCGATAACTTCGTAGAGGGTAAGAGCAATCAGCTGGCAAGAGCGGCTGCGATTCAAGTTGCTGAAAATCCAGGTGGTGTCTATAACCCGTTATTTGTATACGGTGGCACAGGTCTCGGTAAGACTCACTTGTTGCATGCGGTGGGTAACGGCATTATGCAACACAAAAAGGATGCAAAAGTCTTCTACATTCGAGCTGAGCGATTTGTTCAAGATATGGTCAACTCGATACGCAACAGTTCGACCAATGAATTTAAAAAGTACTATCGGTCTGTCGATGCTTTACTGATTGATGACATTCATTTTTTTGCCAATAAAAAAGGCTCTCAAGAAGAATTCTTTCACACTTTTAACGCCTTGCTCGAAGGTAACCAACAAATCATCATGACTAGCGATCTTTATCCCAAGGAAATCGATGGTGTTGAAGATCGGCTTAAATCGCGTTTTGGTTGGGGTTTGACTATAGCGATAGAGCCACCGGAGCTAGAAACGCGCGTTGCTATTTTAATCCGAAAGGCAGAAGAACGTGGTTTGCACATGCCTCACGAAGTCGCGTTTTTTATCGCAAAGCGCTTGCGTTCGAATGTACGTGAATTGGAAGGCGCTTTGAACAGGGTGGTCGCTAATGTATCGTTAACAGGTCGTCCGATTACCATCGATTTTGTTCGAGAAGCATTACGCGATTTGATAGCCGCGCAAGAAAAACTGGTAACTATCGACAATATTCAGAAAACAGTGGCTGAATACTACAACATTAAATTAGCTGATATATTATCTAAACGTAGAAGTCGTTCGGTAGCTAGACCTCGCCAGTTAGCGATGGCATTGGCAAAGGAACTAACGAACCACAGTCTTCCTGAAATAGGTGATGCGTTTGGTGGTCGTGACCATACAACAGTCTTGCATGCGTGCCGAAAGATTCAGGAATTAAAAGAAGAACAACACGACATAAAAGAAGACTATCGTAATCTAATTAGGACGCTATCCTCTTAATTGGAACGGCACTCTCAACAGGGGACTCATCAATGAAATTTACGGTAAGCCGAGATGCATTTTTAAAACCTCTACAAATTGTCAGCGGAGCGGTTGAACGTCGACACACGTTGCCGATTCTGTCGAACTTATTATTGAAGGTTGAGGGCGATACGCTACGCCTCACTGGAACCGACCTTGAAGTCGAGCTTATCTCTTCGGTCAAGGTGGAGTCCTCCGGTGGCGACGGGATGGTAACTGTGCCGGCGAAAAAGTTGCTCGATATTGTGCGTAGTCTCCCAGATGAGTCACCGATTGAGTTAGTCGGTGATGATGAGGGCGTCCGTGTTCGCTCGGGGCGAAGCAAATTTAAACTGAGTTCGTTGAGTGCTGATGACTTTCCTAATATAGAGGACTGGTCGAGCGAAGTGAATTTTATTACATCCCAAGATACTTTAAAGCGACTCATGGAAAAGACTCACTTTTCTATGGCTAATCAGGATGTCCGCTATTATCTCAATGGCATGTTGTTTGAGACAGACGCGAATATGTTGCGTTCCGTTGCGACGGATGGTCATCGATTAGCAATGAGTAATTGTCACATAGAGCAGCCTGGTTTGAGTCAGCGGCAGGTTATCGTTCCAAGAAAAGGGGTCGTTGAGTTACTACGTTTGCTTAACGAAGATGACTCTGAGGTAGCCGTTGCTATCGGTAACAATCATATTCGTGTTGAGACTGCTGATATTGTTTTTACGAGCAAGCTGGTTGATGGACGGTTCCCTGACTATCGTCGAGTTGTTCCGCAGGGCGGTGATAAGCAAATCTTCGCGGATCGTGATCTTCTTCGCCAAGCATTTGGACGCGCGTCGATTCTGTCGAATGAAAAGTTTCGTGGTGTTCGCTTAAATATTACAGCTGGCGAGCTATGTATTACGGCAACTAACCCTGAACAAGAACAGGCGGAAGAAGTAATCGAAGTTAACTACGAAGGCGAAGCCATTGAGATAGGCTTTAATGTAAGTTATTTGCTCGATGTGCTTAATAATATTGAAGCCGAAGAAGTTTGCTTTGTTCTCTCTGATGCAAATAGCAGCGCGTTGATTGAGCCTAAAGATGATGACTCATGCTGCTATGTCGTGATGCCAATGAGATTATAATTCCTATATGCGACTTAATGCGCTTAAGGCAATAAATTTCCGGAATTTTAAGCGCTTTGATTTTGAGCCTTCGCCTTACGCAAACTTGATAGGTGGCTTGAATGGGTCCGGTAAAACTTCGCTGATTGAGGCGATATACCTCTTGGGCTTTGGTCGAAGCTTTCGCCCTGGAGGCTATAAGCAGCTGATAAATAGTAGTGAGTCAGATTTTACCGTGTTTTGCGAAGCGATGTCTGATAGAGACGAAGTTTTTAAGATAGGGCTTCGTAGAACAAGTGAGGGCGAGGTTCAGCTTCGGTTGAATGGTGAGACAGTACATAAGTTGTCTGAAATAGCGCGTTTTATACCCGTTCAATTATTCACACCGGAGTCTGTAGAGCTCATTTTAGGCGGTCCTAGCCTTAGGCGTCAGTTTATGGATTGGGGAGTGTTCCACGTGGAACACACTTTTTATGAGCTTTGGGTCGCTTATACAAAATCCCTCAAACAGCGTAACTTTCTACTGCGTAGCAAAGGCGATGTAAGGCAAGACGCCTTTTGGCGCGCTCAGCTGGCTCGATTGGGCGAGGAGATTATTCAATTACGTATCCGGTATATACAAGAAATTGAAAATTTCATTACAAAGAGTGCAACATTCTTTCTGCCGGATGTTAAACTGGAAGTTGGTTTAAAGCAGGGCTGGGACCAAAGTTTGAGCCTGGCTGATGCCCTTGATAAGCACACAGAACGTGACCGGCGCTACGGGCATACATCGATTGGACCTCACAAGGCCGATATTAAATTAACGGTAGATGGCATAGATGCAAAGCTTGTATTGTCGCGAGGTCAGTTGAAGCTTCTCGTAGCGAGTTTAAAGCTTGCTCAAGCTGCTCATTATAATGAGAAGAAAGATAGCAGCTGCATTTTTTTAGTCGATGATATTACCTCAGAGTTAGATGAGGCGAATCAGAAAAAATTTATAACAGCGCTCGAGGGGTTGAAGTGTCAGAGTTTTATTACCGCGATTGACTCTTCGCCAGTGGCTCGGCTGTTTAAACAAAATCCGAAAATGTTCCACGTGGAACACGGGATATTGAAACAACAAACTGAGAACTAATTATGTCAGATAACAATTACGGCTCTTCGAGTATTAAAGTTCTTAAAGGACTTGATGCGGTGAGAAAGCGCCCGGGAATGTATATCGGCGACACCGATGATGGAACAGGTTTACACCACATGGTCTTTGAGGTGGTGGACAACTCAATTGATGAAGCGCTTGCAGGTCACTGTACCGGTGTTGATGTCCGCATTCATTCAGACGGTTCAGTGTCGGTACGTGACGACGGTCGAGGTATTCCCGTCGACCTTCACGAAGAGGAAGGCGTATCAGCTGCGCAGGTCATTATGACGGTACTTCATGCGGGTGGTAAGTTTGATGACAATTCGTATAAAGTTTCCGGTGGACTGCATGGCGTGGGTGTATCCGTTGTAAACGCCTTGTCTGATAAGTTGAAACTAACGATTAGACGCCAAGGTCACGTTTATGAGCAGACCTATCATCTCGGTGAGCCTGAGACTGACGTACAACAAATAGGCGACACTGACCAAACAGGCACAGAACTTCGTTTTTGGCCGAGCGCTAGCATATTCTCTGATACTGAGTTCCACTATGATATTTTAGCTAAGCGCTTGCGAGAACTCTCGTTTCTAAACTCTGGCGTTGCAATTCGTCTATCGGACGAGCGCGATGACCGCAAAGATGAATTTAAGTATGAAGGCGGAATTTCAGCGTTTGTCACTTATCTTAATAAGGCAAAAACGCCAATTCATCCGAATCCATTTCATTTCACGTCTGAACGTGAGGAAGATGGCATTTCGGTTGAAGTAAGCATGCAGTGGAATGATTCTTTCCAAGAAAATATCTATTGTTATACCAATAATATTCCACAGCGAGATGGCGGTACGCACTTGGCTGGTTTCCGAGCTGCGCTAACGCGTACGCTGAATAGTTATATGGAAAAGGAAGGTTTCACCAAGAAAACCAAAACAGCAGCAACAGGCGATGATGCGCGTGAAGGACTCACGGCTGTTATTTCTGTAAAGGTACCTGATCCGAAGTTTTCATCACAGACAAAAGAAAAACTAGTTTCGTCAGAGGTTAAGTCAGCTGTTGAGCAAGCGATGAATGAACGTTTAGCGGATTTTCTTTTAGAAAACCCGCAAGACTCAAAGCTTATCGTCAACAAAATTGTCGATGCTGCGCGAGCGCGTGAAGCGGCCCGTAAAGCGCGTGAGATGACGCGCCGAAAAGGCGCCTTAGATATCGCAGGCTTGCCTGGTAAGCTTGCGGACTGCCAGGAAAAAGATCCTGCACTTTCTGAACTCTATATTGTGGAGGGTGACTCTGCAGGTGGCTCAGCAAAGCAGGGTCGCAATCGTAAAAACCAAGCGATACTGCCTCTAAAGGGTAAGATTCTTAACGTAGAAAAAGCGCGTTTCGATAAAATGTTGTCTTCACAAGAAGTCGGCACATTAATTACCGCAATGGGTTGTGGTATCGGACGTGATGAATATGATCCCGACAAGACTCGCTATCACCGCATCATTATCATGACCGATGCTGATGTCGATGGCTCTCATATACGTACACTGCTTTTGACTTTCTTCTATCGTCAAATGCCAGAAATCATTGAGCGTGGTTACATTTATATCGCTCAGCCACCGCTTTATAAGGTTAAAAAGGGTAAGCAGGAAACTTACATAAAAGATGACCCTGCTTTAATTCGCTACCTAACAAGCTTGGCGTTAGATAACGCGTCACTCCACCCCACGGCTGAAGCACCTGGAATTGGTGGCGAACATCTTGAGAATCTCGTGAACGGTTATCAATTAGCGCAAGAGACAATTAAGCGTTTGTCACGTCGTATTCCTGAGAAGTTCTTGCAACGTCTATTCTATGCTCCGCGTCTGACCGATGATGCACTGCGTGACAAGGCGTACATGGAAGAATGGGCTCAGCAATTAAACGATGACCTGACTGCACGCGAAGTCGATTCAGCAACTTACACAATATCTTTGCATGAAGATTCTGAGCGTAAGATGTGGCTGCCTACAACGCGTATCCGTCAACACGGTGTTGATACCGATTATCCTCTTAATTATGAATTCTTGATGTCGAAGGATTACGAGCAAATCGTGACAGTCGGCAAGGAAATTCATGCATTAGTGGAAGAGGGCGGCTATGTGACACGTGGTGAAAAACGTCAGCCAGTTTCACACTTTGTTGAGGCGGTCGAATGGTTGATTTCAGAGTCTAAGCGCGGTCTCTACGTACAGCGTTACAAAGGGCTTGGTGAAATGAACCCAGAGCAACTATGGGAAACGACGATGGATCCCGAGACACGTCGTATGCTTCAAGTGACGATTGAAGATGCAATCGGTGCCGACCAGTTGTTTTCAACCTTGATGGGTGACGATGTTGAACCTCGTCGTAACTTTATTGAATCGAACGCACTAAAAGTGGCAAATCTGGATGTATAAAGTACGGTTAAGCTACTGACAAATAAGTATAAAAAAACCCGCTCACTGAGCGGGTTTTTTATTACCGTTATCTCACTTACTGCAATAACGATATATCAGCAACTCGCAAGAACATACCGCGGAGCTGATACAAAAGGTTCAATCGATTTTGGCGGACTGCTGGGTCTTCATCATTAACCATCACGTTTTCAAAGAAATCGTCGATAGGTGACTTTAATGATGCCATTCGTGTAAGTGCACCTTCGTAGTTACCCGCAGCGATTTCCGGCTCAGCACTTTTCTCTGTTTCAGATATCTGCGCTGCTAAAGTTTTTTCCTCTGCGGCCACCAAGAGCGTATGATCAATTTTACCCGTAAGATCGCCTTCGGATTTAGACAGTATATTACCGACACGCTTATTAGCCGCTGAGAGGCTATCTGCCGCATCATGTTGCTTAAATGCATCAACAGCGTGAATGCGGAGGTTAAAGTCGGCAGGGCGTGATGGAGCGCGTGCTAAGACCGCCTGAATAACATCTACAGAGATACCTTGTTCTTGATACCAAGGACGGAAACGACCAATAATGAAGTTAAAGACGTTTTCGCGCACATCATTGTTACTAAGACGGTCACCGAATTCACCGATTGCCGCGTCAATTAACTCGTAAAGGTCGAGGTTTAAGTTAGATTCAACAATGATACGAATTAAACCTAGAGCCGCTCGGCGCAGCGCAAAAGGATCACGATCGCCTTTAGGTGTTTGGCCAATACCAAATATACCCACTAAAGAATCAAGTTTGTCGGCTAATGCAACGGATCGACTTACATCCGAAGTAGGCAAATTGTCGCCCGCAAAGCGTGGCCAGTAGTGCTGTTCAATAGCATCAGCCACTTCAGCATCTAAACCATCATTGAGCGCGTAATGACGACCCATTACGCCCTGTGTTTCTGGGAATTCAGAAACCATATCAGTGACTAAATCTGTCTTACATAACTCACCGGCTAAGCGCGCATGCTGCTCATCGGCATTAAGAGAACCTGCAATTCGAGCACTCAATCTAGAAATGCGTTCAGATTTGTCTTTCATCGTGCCTAGTTGCTTTTGAAACAACACCGTCCCAAGCTTATCGAGCCGCGAGGAAAGCGTTACCTTTTTATCAGATTCAAAGAAGAACTGTGCATCGGCAAGACGCGGGCGAACGACACGTTCGTTACCCTTAATGATTTGCTCAGGATCTTTGCTATCGATATTGGTGATAAAGATGAATACAGGCTTCAATTCACCCTTATCATCTTGGACGGGAAAGTAACGTTGATCGTCTTTCATCGTCACGATAAGCGCTTCTTTTGGCACTGTTAAAAACTGTTCATCAAAACTCGCTGATAGTGCAACGGGCCATTCAACAAGCGCTGATACTTCCTCGACCAAATCCTCGTCAGTTTCGACCGTGCCACCTAACTGTGAAGCGAGGTCATTGATGGAGGTGCGGATTAATTCCATACGTTTTGTTTGGTCGGCGATCACGTGGTGTTTATAAAGTTGCGCTTCGTAATCATCGGCATGCTGAATATCGAAACCATCAGGTGCGTGGAAACGATGCGTATTAATGTGCCGACCGCTTTTAATTCCAAGCAAGTTAGCATTAATGAGTTCATCACCAAACAGTAAGGTTAGGGTATGCACAGGGCGAATGAATTGTGCATCGGAATCGCCCCAACGCATCGGTTTCGGAATAGGAAGTTTCTTTAAAGCATCCTCGACAATGCCTGGCAATACCTGCGCAAGCGATTCGCCTTTAACCTCAGCTTTATGTAACAGCCAAGCACCTTTATCCGTCTCTAAACGTTCGGCTTCGCTCACCTCAATACCATTAGAGCGTGCCCAACCTTGTGCTGCTTTAGTCGGTTGACCCGCTTCATCAAAAGCAACATCTACTGAGGGACCACGTTTTTCGACCACTTTATCTTGTTGTTGGCCTTCTAACGAATTAACCAAAACAGCTAAGCGGCGGGGTGTTGCAAGGGCCTTAATTTCACCAAATGCCAACTCTGCTTTGTTTAAGCCTTCCTCAATACCATGCTTAAAGCTCTCGCTTAACTGCTTGAGTGCTTTCGGTGGAAGCTCTTCGGTTCCTAATTCAACGAGTAAAGTATCCTGCTTCACAACTAAGCTCCTTTCGCTTCCGATGAGGTTTCACATAAAGGAAACCCGAGTGCTTCGCGCGCTTGATAATAGACTTCAGCACATGCCTTAGCCATTGTTCTGACGCGCAAGATATAGCGTTGGCGTTCTGTCACTGAAATAGCGTGACGGGCGTCTAATAAGTTAAAAGCGTGTGACGCCTTCATGACCTGTTCATAAGCGGGTAGTGATAGACCACGTTCGATCAGCACATTACATTCTTGCTCACACTCATCAAAACGACGAAATAGGGTGTCGGTATTGGCAATTTCAAAGTTGTACGTCGATTGCTCAACTTCGTTTTGGTGGAATACGTCACGGTAGAAAATTTTACCACGCGGGCCGTCGGCCCAAACCAAATCATAGATGCTGTCGACACCTTGAATATACATGGCAAGACGTTCAAGGCCGTAGGTGATCTCTCCAGCAACAGGTTTACATTCAATGCCGCCGACTTGCTGGAAGTAGGTGAACTGAGTGACCTCCATACCGTTCAACCAAACCTCCCAGCCTAAGCCCCAAGCACCCAGTGTTGGGCTTTCCCAGTTGTCCTCGACAAAACGAATGTCGTGAGTAAGTGGGTCGAAACCGAGCAACTTAAGTGAGCCAAGATAGAGTTCTTGAATATCCTTTGGTGACGGTTTCATGATGACTTGAAATTGGTAGTAATGTTGCAGTCGGTTAGGGTTTTCACCATAGCGCCCATCGGTCGGGCGACGACAAGGTTGCACATACGCAAAGCTTGCCGGTTCAGGACCCAGTGACCGCAAAAAGGTCATGGGGTGGAATGTACCTGCACCCACTTCCATGTCTAGCGGCTGTACTACCGCACAACCTTGCTGAGCCCAGTAATCTTGGAGGGCGAGTATCAGCCCTTGGAAAGTATTAACGTCGTATTTTGCCATAAGTGTATGCAACCTATTTTTTGGTTGACCAAAGATAATCATGTATGTCTAGATTATACCCTTTGATAAGCCTCGGTTATAGGGGATAAAATGACAAATCAGCAACTCGTTCGCTGTGGTTGGTGTGAAGGCGACAGCGAATACGAGCATTATCACGATACGCTCTGGGGGATGCCGGTTAAGGATCCGCAGGATTTGTTTGCAAAGCTATGTCTTGATGGACAACAAGCGGGATTAAGTTGGCTTACCATTTTACGCAAGTGGGACGCCTACCATGCGCTGTTCCATAACTTTAATCCAGATGCGCTTGTGAGGATGCCAGATTACGAACGTGAAGCACTGTATACCAACCCTGCCATCATTCGTAGCCAAGCGAAAATTGACGCGATATTTACTAATGCGCGTGCATACCTTAAATTGCGTGATAGGGGACAAGACTTTAGCGAATTTTTGTGGAAATTCGTCGACTTTGAACCCACAATTAATGCGTATCAGGCATTATCTGAAGTACCCACTGAAACAACTGCGTCGCGTCAGATGGCAAAAGCCCTAAAAAAAGAAGGCTTTAAATTTGTCGGCCCGACAATTTGCTACGCTTTTATGGAGGCCGTGGGTATGGTGAACGACCATTTGATCGACTGTCATCGCTATGAACCGTGTAAGACAGCGATGGAAACCTTTAGACTGAGCACTAAACGGAAGTGATATGATAGAAATTACCTTGGCTGACTACGCCAACCCAGCACATGCCCAAGCAGTGGTGAATATGCTCGACATGTATGCAAAAGACCCAATGGGGGGCGGAGAAGGAATATCGGAAGAGGTTAAGGATAACCTCATTAAAGAGATGGCCAAACGGGATAACGTATTTTCCTTACTTGCATTCGACGGTGACCAACCTGTCGGCGTTGTGAATTGTGTAGAAGGTTTCTCAACTTTTGCGGCAAAACCGTTGATGAATATCCACGACATTGCAGTGGTCGATGAGTATCGTGGCCAAGGTGTTGCTCAAAAGCTACTTGAAGAAGTTAAAACCTTGGCGCAGTTTCGTGGTTGCGTAAAACTGACACTAGAAGTACTCACCCACAACGACCGCGCTAAAAAGGCATACGAGAACTTTGGCTTCAAGCCTTACGAGCTGGGCGATGTTGGCCAAGCAGAGTTCTGGGAGTGCTATTTAAACTAAATGGGTTGCCAAAGTCGCACGTCTAATCGTGCGACTTTTCTATCCAGTATCGGAATGGTGTGTCTGCAACAGATTGTTGCACTAACTTGTGCTCCATGAACTCACAGAATTGTGGAATGTCGCGTCGCGTGGCAGGGTCATCGGCTATCACCATCAGTACCTGACCCACCGTTAGCTTACGGATCGTGGCACGCACCAACATGACGGGCTCCGGGCATCTCAGACCTAAAGTATCTAATTCTTTATCGACTTTGATTTGCATCGCTCATCGCTCGTATAAGGCAGTCATAAAAAAGCCCATGATACCATAGGTACCATGGGCTTTTATCTATCTAAGAGCGTTTAAACGCGCTCAAATACCGTTGCTATACCCTGACCTAGACCAATGCACATAGTTGCTAAGCCGAGTTTAGCGTCTTTCTCTTCCATTAAGTTAATCAGCGTCGTAGAGATACGGGCGCCAGAACAACCGAGTGGATGACCTAAAGCAATGGCGCCGCCGTTCAAGTTGACCTTGTCTTCCATTTGGTCGAATAGTTTAAGACCTTTAAGTACAGGGAGTGATTGAGCGGCAAACGCTTCGTTAAGCTCAACGACATCGATGTCATCCATACTTACGCCTGCACGTTTCAGTGCCTTTTCGGTCGCTGGCACCGGGCCATACCCCATGATGCTTGGGTCGCAACCTGCGACGGCCATCGAACGGATTTTAACGCGCGGCGTTAAACCTAACGCTTTTGCTTTTTCTGCAGACATGACTAGCATTGCCGCAGCGCCGTCAGATAGTGCAGATGAAGTACCTGCGGTAACCGTCCCGTTAGCAGGGTCGAATACTGGGCGCAGCTGAGCGAGAGACTCCGCTGTGGTTTCCGGACGAATGACTTCATCGGTTGTAACACGAACCAGTTCACCTTTTTCGTTGTGGCCGTTAATTGCATAGATTTCCTTAGCGAAACGTCCCTCAACCGTGGCTTGATGCGCGCGTTGGTGAGAGCGTGCACCAAAGGCATCTTGTTGTTCGCGAGATATACCAAACTTGCGAGACAACAGTTCTGCGGTCATTCCCATGCTCCCCGCAGCGCGTGCCACGGACTTATTCATGCCTGGATGGAAGTCGATGCCGTGGGTCATTGGCACGTGACCCATGTGTTCAACACCGCCCGCCATAAAGATGTCACCGTCGCCATTCATGATTGCGCGTGTTGCATCATGCAGCGCCTGCATTGATGAGCCACATAAGCGGTTTACGGTAACGCCAGCTACCGAGTGCGGAATGCCTGCGATAAGCGCTGAATTACGAGCAATATTAAAGCCTTGTTCAAGCGTTTGCTGAACACAACCCCAATAGATGTCTTCTAGTTCATTGACATCCACCTCGGGATTGCGCTCAAGAAGACCTTTCATCAATGCGGCCGAAAGGTCTTCGGCGCGCGTATGGCGAAAAACGCCATTCTTAGAACGTCCCATTGGGGTACGAATACAGTCTACGATAACTACGTCTTTCATTATAAAATCCTCCTCGCCTTACTTCGCGCTAGTTGTGTCGAAGTAAGATTTGCCCGCTTTCGCCATTTCGCGCATACCGTCAGTCACTTGGTAGATTTCACCTAAGTGCGCGTATTTATCTGCGAGCTTCACAAAATTCTCGATACCCACGGTTTCTAAGTAACGGAAAGGTCCGCCACGGAAGGGAGGGAAGCCAAGACCGTAAAGTAATGCAATGTCTGCTTCTGCAGCTGACCCAATAATGCCTTCTTCGAGACAACGAACGACCTCGTTCACCATTGGGATCATGCAGCGAGCGATAACTTCATCTTTATCTGCTTGCTTACCAGGTTCTGCACCAATGAGTTTATAGGTTTCAGGATCGGCTTCTTTCGTTGGCTTACCTTTCTTATCGGTGCCATACACATAGAAACCTTTGCCGTTTTTCTGACCGTAGCGTTCTGCTTTTGCTAACTGAGCAATTGCGCTACTCTCGTTGCGCGCCATGCGCGATGGAAAGCCATCAGCCATGACCACGGTACAATGATCAGCGGTATCAATACCGACAACGTCGCTTAAGTAAGCAGGGCCCATGGGCCAACCGAACATCTTCTCCATGACCTTATCAATACCAACAAAGTCGATACCTTCGTCGACCATGCCAGCAAAACCAGCTAAGTAAGGAAAAAGTACACGGTTAACGTAGAAACCAGGGCAGTCGTTAACAACAATCGGTGTTTTACCCAACTTCAGTGCGTAAGCGACAACTGCGGCAACGGTTTCGTCGGAGGTTTTTTCGCCACGGATAATTTCAACCAATGGCATTTTATGCACTGGATTGAAGAAGTGCATGCCGCAGAATTTCTCGGGACGCTTGAGGTTTTTCGCCAGTTCCGTGATAGAAATAGTCGATGTGTTTGACGTTAAAATAGCATCGTCGCTGATCACGCCTTCGACTTCTGCTAACACCGAGCCTTTGACTTTTGGATTCTCAACAACCGCCTCAACAACGATATCAACGTCTTTAACTGCGTCGTTTAGTAACGTGGGTGTGATAGAAGAAAGTACCTTAATCATTTTTTCGCTAGATACTTTGCCGCGTTCAACACCTTTTTTAAGGATCTTGCCAGCTTCTTTCATACCCAGATCAAGCGCATCTTGCTTGATGTCTTTCATCACTGCAGGAACGCCTTTGAGGGCTGATTGGTAAGCAATACCGCCGCCCATGATGCCAGCACCCAGTACCGCTGCGGTGTTGATCTCTTTACTTGCTGACTTAGCGTATTTCTTTGATTTTCCTTTAACGGCTTGGTCAGCGAGGAAAATCCCCACTTGTGCGTGGCATGCATCAGTCTGAGTTAAATCAAAGAATGCCTGATTCTCGGCATTTAATGCACCTTCGCGCGCTTCGCGGGCACCGTTTTCAATGGCTTCAATAGCTTTATGAGGCGCGGGGTAGTGTTTACCCGCTTTGGCTGCGACCATACCTTTAGCGGTCACTAAAGTCATGGTTAGCTCAGTATCGTTCGCTTTAAGCGGTTCCAACTTCGGTTGACGCTTAGCTTTCCAGTCTTGTTCGCCTGCAGCAGCTGCTTTAGCCAGATTCAAAGCTGCTTCCGTGAGGTTGTCCGGTTCAACAACAGCATCGACGGCACCCACTTTTAGTGCGTCTAAAGCAGAGTTGTTCTTACCTGTAGTAATCCACTCAAGCGCGTTGTCAGGGCCGATTACACGCGGTAAACGCATCGTGCCACCGAAGCCTGGAATGAGACCTAACTTCACCTCAGGCAAACCAATTGTGGCAGTGCTATCGGCAACGCGATAATCACACGCAAGTAATGCTTCACAGCCACCACCGAGTGCAAAGCCTTTAACGGCACCAACGGTTGGAACCGGCAGGTCTTCTAACTGGTCGAATACGCGTGAAGCTTTTGCGACCCATTCGCGAGTATTCTCAGGGTCTGCAAACATGTTTAAGAATTCAGTGATATCAGCGCCGACGATGAACGTTGGTTTAGAACTGGTGACAATCACACCACGCAAGTCATCGGTTTGTGCTAATTGAGTAAGTGCGTCACTAAACTCTTGTAAGGTTTTTTGGTCAAATTTATTAACCGAGCCTTTGGCATCAAACTGAAGCTCTGCAAAACCCGGCTCTATAAAATCAACCCGGATGCTTTCGCCTTGATAAATCATGTTGGGTCTCCCAAGACATCATTAAATTTTTACGTTTCCAATACTTTATTTGGAAAGTAGTTAAGTTAAAGTAAGAAGAGTGTGGCGCGAAAGCGCTAAATTTTCAACGGTTATTTAAACATGCGTTTGAATCAATGAATAAACTGACGTCTATCATTCGTTACAGCTTATTGGCTTGTTTTCTCAGCACAGTGCACGCTATCGCTGCGCAGCCGGGTGGACAATCCGTAGCCAATGCACCTCAGCAGTCTGCGGATGTTAGCCAACAGCGTGAGCTATTTAAAAAGGCTGAATATGCAGCCCGTCGAGGCCGCATTGCTGAATATAACCAACTTTTAGCCCAGTTGGAAAACTATCCTCTCAAACCTTATCTTGAACTTGAGCGGTTACAGCAGATCGGCTATTTAGCTAACGAAGATAGAGTAGTCAGTTTTCTTGAGCAATATAAAGGTACGCCGTTAGACTGGCAATTGCGTCAGCCGTGGTTAGATTACTTAGCGAAGCAAGGGGAATATCAGCGTTTTATTCGCGATTTTCGACATCCAGGTACGTTAACGCATCAATGCTACCTCATTGAGGCGGAAAGGGCTCGCGGACTCCAGGACGGTCCCTTTATCCGGAAAGTAGACGCGATATGGCGGCATGGATTTTCCGTGCCTTCAGCGTGTGATGGTATTCTGAACGAATGGGCGGACTTAGGCGCGCGTAGCAAAGATAAGGTTTGGCAGAGACTGGTACTTGCCGCAGAGGACGGAAACCCGACTTTAATCCCATATTTGACGAGTTTGTTACCCAACAAAGAACAGTATCTGGGCGATCTTTACTATAAAGTACGCTATTCACCCGCAGCGATTGGTCAGCTATCGAGATTTCGTGGTGTTGATGCTGCTAAAGAAGCACAAATAGCAACGTTTGCGTTGACCAAACTCATTTGGCGAGCAGAAGAGCTCGCACTTAAAGCCTATGAGCGCCTGGTGTCACGTTTGCCATTTACCGCAGCGCAGCGGCACAGAATAGCTGAGGAGTTTGCCGTCGCGTTGAGTTTGAAAGAGCACCCAGAAGCTCGGGTTTGGCATCAAAAAGTACCACCGTCTGAGCTCGATGAGCGCGTTTTACAGTGGCGTCTTGCGGCATACTTGCGTGATCATGACTTCGCGGCCTTAAAGATGACCATTCAAACATTGCCGCCGGCCATATCGGGAGGCAACCAGTGGCAGTACTGGCTTGCTCGTGCTATGGAGGAAACGGGCGATAAGCTTAACGCAAATAAAATCTACTCGGAACTGGCAAAAGAACGCCACTACTATGGCTTTTTGGCCGCGGCGCGTATTGGTGCACCGGTGAGTTTAGAGAAGGACCCGGTCAAGGCGACGCAAACGCAGATAACTACCTTGTTAGAGCGCGATGATGTTAAACGGGCTTATGAATTTCTTCAGTTAGGGCGCGATGTCGATGCCCGCCGCGAGTGGAATCATCTACTCAGTGACATCGACGGTGAGGCATTTAAGACCGCCGCCGTGATAGCCAGTGACTGGGGCTGGCATGATCAGGCCATTTGGACGTTGGCCCAAATTGGTCACTTTGATGCCGTCGAGGTAAGGTTTCCTATGGCTTATAGCGAAATCATCAATCTCTCGTCTGAAAAATACGGTATCGACCCAGCGTGGGCGATGGCAATAACCCGGCGTGAGAGTAGCTTTCGAGCCGATGCCTACTCAGGAGCTGGCGCGCGCGGGCTCATGCAGATCTTGCCCGGTACCGCGAAGTTGCTACGCAATGATGATAGCTTTAAACGTCTCAATACACCGGAAGTTAATGTCGCGCTCGGTACTTATTATTTGAGTCGACTGAAAGAACGCTTTGATGGTAATCATGTGCTGGCTACCGCGGCCTACAACGCGGGTTATTATAAGGTCAAAGATTGGCTGCCCTCTGAGCCGACTGCGCTCGATGAATGGGTCGAGATGATTCCTTATTACGAAACGCGGGACTATGTAAAAGCGGTACTCAGCTATCAACAGATTTATGAACTTCTCAATGGTAAAGAGGTTAATTTATTTGATGCCTTTGCTACCATGAGAGTGAAAGATGACTAACGGTTCAGAAGTACGTGAAAAAAGCTAATTACCTGCGCTTGACGGAAGCCGTTGAGTACGAGATTGAAATTAAAAACAGTCGTTTCATCGCGTCGTTAGCGCCTGTATTGAGCGCGGACGATGTGGCGAACCATATTGCCGACGTTAAGCAACGTTGGACTAAAGCCAATCACTATTGTACTGCATCTGTCGTCGGGAGCCCCTTCGATGATACCTGTTATGCAAGCAGTGATGATGGCGAGCCCAGTGGCACCGCGGGGCGACCAATGCTTAACGTATTAACCCATCATCCGTTAGGTGAGGTTTCTGCTGTTGTCGTGCGTTACTTTGGGGGGATCAAGCTAGGTACAGGTGGTTTACAGCGTGCTTACAGCCAAGCCGTAGCGGAAGCACTCCCGTTCATCAAAACAGCAGAGCGTAAATACCGTGAATACTACAGTTTAGTCTATGAGTACGGGGATCAGGGTGCTGTTGAGAGCATTTTGAGCAGCTGCGAATATAAAGTCATTGAGCAAACATACACTGAGACAGTACATCAAATCATCGCCATTGAGCCTGAATACCGCGCTCAACTCGACAAGCAGTTTCAGGCTCAAACACAAGGGCGCGTAAAGCTTTTAGAAGAACATCGCGCTGGGTTGGAATAATCGTTCGACCTGATCGATGTACTTCTTGTCTAGCAAGAATAGCATCACATGGTCATCAGATTGAATAATGGTCTCGCTATGAGCCATCAGTACTTCGCTACCTCGCACAACCGCGCCGATAGTCGTTCCTGGGGGAAGCTTAATATCTTTAATGGCTTTACCCACCACTTTTGACGTTGATTCATCTCCATGCGCAATCGCCTCAATCGCCTCAGCCGCACCTTTGCGTAACGAGTAAACGTTGACGATATCGCCGCGGCGCACGTGCGTTAACAAGGCGGAAATCGTTGCCCGCTGTGGTGATATAGCAATATCAATCTCACCGCCTTGAACTAAATCGACATAAGCACTGCGTTGGATAAGCACCATGGTTTTGCGGGCGCCCATACGCTTTGCCAGCATCGCCGACATGATATTAGCTTCATCATCGTTGGTTACGGCAATAAAGACATCCGTATCTTCAACGTGTTCTTCTTCTAAAAGCTTTTGATCGGAAGCATCACCTTTGAACACTAATGTGTGTTCAAGTTGCTGCGATAGGGCCTCAGCACGTGTTTCAGACCGCTCGATCAGCTTAACGCGATGATCTGCCTCAAGCTGTTTGGCAAGGCCGGCACCAATATTACCACCGCCCACAATCATAATTCGGCGGTATCGATTTTCGAGTTTTTGCAACTCTTCCATGACGCGGTTTACATGACGCGTATCGGCAATGAAAAATACTTCGTCATCCGCTTCAATGACGGTTGTACCGGTAGGTCGAATCGGCTTACCTTGGCGGTAAATAGCCGCCACCCGCGTATCGATATTGGGCATGTGCTCTTTGAGTGTTGAGATAGCATGACCGACCAGCTTGCCTCCGTAATACGCTTTTACGGCCACCAAACTGGCTTTGCCTGAGGCAAACTCCATGACCTGCAGTGCGCCCGGGTAGTCAATCAACTTACGAATATAGTTAGTGACGAGTTGCTCCGGTGAAATGATGTAATCCACCGGTGCGTCGTTCTTGTGAAACAATTGATCACGGTACCGAATGTACTCTTCAGAGCGAATACGAGCGATTTTAGTCGGCGTATTAAAGATTGAGTAGGCGACCTGACAGGCAATCATGTTGGTTTCATCACTGCTTGTTACAGCGATTAATAAATCGGCATCTTCGGCGCCGGCGCGACGCAACGTGTCTGGATGAGAGCCATGACCTACAACAATACGTAAATCGTACTTATCTTGAAACGACTCTAGCAGTTCGGCATTAGTATCGACGAGTGTAATGTCGTTACGTTCGCCGACAAGGTTTTCAGCGAGCGTTCCGCCAACCTGACCTACACCCAATATAATTATTTTCATGACAGTTTTTCTATCTTCGCGTAAAAGAATCCGTCACCATCATTTTCGCCTGGTAGAAGCTGTAACATGGGACGGTTCGCCTCAATAGCTATAAGGTTAGCATCGGAATGCTGACCGAGGAAGTGCGATATTTGCTCACTATTTTCCTCGGGCAAGATAGAGCACGTGGCATATATGAGCTGGCCTCCAGGCTTTAATGTAGGCCAAAGGCGCTCTAACATGCTTTGCTGTAACTCAACAAGCTGATCGATATCTGATGAACGGCGCAACCACTTGATATCTGGATGGCGACGAATGACACCCGTAGCGGAGCAGGGGGCATCTAACAAAATACGGTCAAAAGGCTGCTTATCCCACCAACTATCAAGATCTAAAACGTCGGCACAAACCACTTCACATGAGAGGTCGGCGCGATATAAGTTTTCACTGACGCGCTCAAGGCGCTGCTCATCAACGTCAATAGCGATTAAGGGTGTTTGAAACTCGGTGCGTTCAAGCAGGTGAACCGTTTTCCCGCCGGGTGCTGCGCAGCAATCAAGCACTCTGTGCTCGGGTTGGGCGTCTACCATATCCGCTGCTAGTTGTGCTGAACGGTCCTGAACTGAGACCCAGCCTGCTTCAAAATGCGGGAGTTTAGTCACTGGCACCGGTTTAACAAGTCGAATCGCATCGCTTGCCTGACTGTCGGCAACGGCTTCAATACCGTTCTCAGCTAACAGTGCAGTGTAGTCAGTCACGTTAGTGTGGCGTCGGTTTGCGCGGAGCCAGAGTGGTGGCTGACTATCATTCGCTGTGAAAACAGCTTCCGCTTTTTCACCGTAGGCAGCTTTAATTTTTTCTCTAAGCCAACGCGGATGGTTAACACCTTGCGCGCTTGGCAGGTCGCGTTCGCCATCATCGTTACGAGCAGGCGCTTCACGTAAAACTTGACGTAAAACCCCATTCACCAAACCACTTAATGCTTTACGTTTTAATAATTTGCTTGCCTCAACAGTGGCGCTCACCGCTGCGTGATCTTTAGTTCGCAACTTAAACAGTTGGTAAGTACCCACTAACAGTAGCGACTGGATAATTTGGTTTTTGCCCTTCAAGGGTTTATCTAACTTGCCGCTGACTTTCTCAGTCAACACGGGTAAGTAGCGCATGACACCATAACTAATCGCTTGTGCGAGGCGCTTATCTTCCGCGGATAACTGCTCACTATAGGAGGTTAATGCTTGAGTCAGTGACTGGCCTTGTTCCAGTACTGCGTGGATAGCTTGAGCGGCGACAGCGCGACTGTGCGCGCCCGTCGATGTGTTAGTCGACATTGGTTAAATTAACCCCAATTGCAAAGGTGGTGGCATACCCATTCAATAGGTCACTCACGGGTAACGGCTTTTTACCGGGTAACTGCAATGAGTGAAGGGTTAAGGCACCTTGTGAGCAGGCAACGGTAATACCCGCAGGTGAACAGTCGATAATGGTGCCTGGCGCTGAGCGTTGATCAGTTTGGCTAACGCTGGCTTGATGAACCTTAACAGTGCGTTGGCCGGGTTTACCGCCAGGAAGCTCAAACCAAGCAAACGGCCAGGGATTAAATGCACGTACATTTCTCTCGAGCTGGGTCGCGTCCGACCAGTCAATTTTGCCTTCGTCCTTACTCAGTTTTTTTGCGTACGTCGCGGCATCGTGGTTTTGAACTTCCGCGCGTTCACGGTAGCTTTCAATATCGTCCAATGTGGTTACCAGTGCACGGGGTCCGAGTTGAGCGAGTTTTTTATAAAGCGAAGCGGATGTCTCTTGTGCATCAATGGCACAACGCTCAACGTGAAGGACTGGACCCGTGTCGAGTCCTTTTTCCATTTGCATAACGGCAACACCGGAAGCCTCATCGCCCGCCCAAATCGAGCGTTGGATAGGTGCCGCCCCACGCCAACGTGGTAGCAGCGAACCATGCACGTTAATACATCCATACTTGGGCGTGGTCAAAATAGGTTCTGGCAACAATAAGCCATAAGCGACAACGACCATCACGTCGGGACGATACTCCGCGAGTTGCTGCTGAGCCAACGCTGTGTTTAGTTTTTCGGGTTGCTCCACTGCAATCGCGTGTTCAAGAGCCAGCTCTTTGACAGCACTGGGCTGTAGCTTTTTCCCTCGTCCGGCTTTGCGGTCCGGTTGGGTATAAACCGCAACGACTTCGTGATCACTGTTAAGTAGCGCCGCTAAATGGTCGGCTGCAAATTCAGGTGTACCCGCAAAAACAATACGTAATGGTCTGTGTGTGCTCAATCGATTAGGCTCCAGTGCTTAATTTTTCTTGCAAACGTTGCTCTTTCTCGAGTTTCTTACGAATTCGTTCACGTTTAAGCGGTGACAAGTAATCGACGAACAGTTTGCCATCTAGGTGATCAATTTCGTGTTGCACACAGATGGCTAATAAACCTTCCGCATCCATTGAGAATCGCTCACCATTTTTATCCAACGCTTGCACGGTAATACTTTCTGCACGCTCAACTTTAGCAAAAACGTTCGGAAACGACAGGCAACCCTCTTCGTTGGTGAAATGACCCTCAGAGCGTGTAATCTCAGGGTTAATAAATACTAAGGGTTCGTTCTGATTTTCACTACAGTCAGCGACGAATAAACGTTGATGAACGTCTACTTGAGTAGCCGCTAAACCGACGCCTTGAGATTCATACATCGTCTCAAACATATCGTCAATTGTGGCGCGTAGCTCATCGTCAACCTGTTCGATAGGCTGCGCAACAGTGCGTAAGCGCTCATCGGGGTACTTAAGTACCGTTAACTTAGTCATTCCAAAATCTCCTTCGCTTTAACTACTTTTATTTTACCTTAAATTGGGGGAGGAATGACAGCCGTGCAGTATCATGAACTTGCTTTATTAATGAGTCTCAACAAAGCGCCAATCGCTGTACAGCGGGAATGTAGAGAGTCTGAGCAGCTAGAAGCGATTGAAGATCGATGTCTGCAATCGATTAAGTCGGTGCAGAGAGCTTACGTACTTCAGGCAATGCATTGGCTGGAAAACGATAACTGTGGTGTCGTGGGCTGGTTTGATGACCAATATCCCAAACTTTTAAGAACCATAGAGCGCCCGCCTATGGTGTTATTTTATAAAGGGCGTACTGAACTACTATCCCAAGCGAGTGTCGCCATGGTCGGTAGTCGAAAGGCGAGTCACTATGGTATTCAGGTTACCGATCAGCTGGCTCGGGAATGCGCGCAATCAGGGTTAGCTGTTGTGAGTGGCTTAGCGATGGGCATCGATGCGGCGGCGCATCGCGCAGCGTTAGACTATGGGGCGACCATCGCGGTATTAGGCACCGGCATCGATCAGATCTATCCGCGTAGAAATCGAGAGCTCTATGAGTTGATCAGCCATCAGGGGTTAATCATCAGTGAGTTTTCACCAGGCACGCCAGCACGCATGGATCATTTTCCGCGTCGCAACCGTATTATAAGTGGAATGTCGAAGGGTGTCGTTGTGATTGAAGCCGCACGACGCAGTGGGTCCATTTCTACCGCATTGTCTGCGTTGCGAGAAGGACGTGAAGTGGGTGCGGTTCCGAACAGCGTTTTTGCTAAGTCGCAGGAAGGGTGTCACTGGTTGTTGAAAGAGGGTGCTCATTTGATCACGTGTGCAAGTGATATCTTGTCTTGGTTTGACATCAGTGCGAGTGAACCGAGTCAGCAAACAAGATGTACAATTCCTAAACACTTGGCAAACAATCCATTGTTCGCTAATGTGAGCAATGACCCAGTGAGTTTAGATGAGCTGGTTGAACGAACGGGGTTATCGGTTGCTGAGGTAAGCGAACAATTATTATTACTTGAGCTTGAAGGACTGATTACAGCAATTCCGGGTGGTTACATAAAAGTGGGGAGGCGCTAACCATGTTTGATATCCTCATGTACTTGTTTGAGAACTATATACATTCCGACTCTGAAGTTGTGGTTGACCACGATGAGTTGACGGACGAACTCGCCCGGGCCGGATTCCATCGGCAAGAAATCCAAAAGGCGTTAGCGTGGCTTGAACGCTTGGCGGATTTGCAGGAAACAGAGGCTAAGACCTATCTCAACGTCACACCTGTTGCTTCAATGCGGGTCTATACGGAAATTGAGTGCAGTCGGTTAGATACTCAATGTCGTGGGTTTTTAACTTATCTCGAAAACCTGGGCGTATTGGATTTTAGTACCCGAGAAATGGTCGTTGATAGAGTGATGGAGCTTGAAACCAGTCGATTTAGTCTCGACGATCTCAAGTGGGTTGTGCTTATGGTATTATTTAACCTACCAGGGCGTGAAGCGGCCTACGATAAGATGGAAGGTTTGCTATTTGAGGAGCCGGAGGGGCCGCTGCACTAATCTACTTAAGGATATAGAGTCATGCAGGCGTGTCCGAAATGCGGCCGAGAGCTGGTTGTAAAGCACAAAGGTCAGCAGAGTTTTTTGGGGTGCAGTGGCTACCCCGATTGTGAGTATACCCAAGGGCTTCGCGAACAATCAGAGATTGAGCCGGAGAGCTTGGGTGTGCCTTGTCCCCAATGCGGCAATGACTTGCAGTTAAAAAGCGGGCGGTTTGGGCTTTTTGTTGGTTGCAGTAATTATCCAGACTGTGACTTTATTGCTGAGGATCCAACTCAACGAGAACAGGACTCGGTTCCGTGTCCTGAGTGTGAGAAGGCTGGCCGAAAAGGTCGAGTTGTTGCAAAGACGGGTCGTTCAGGTAAACAGTTTTTTTCTTGTGATCAGTTTCCAACCTGCGATTTTTCATTGCCATTGCCCCCCGTTAAGGAAGCCTGTCCCGAGTGTGACTTCCCCTTGTTAATGCGAAAGCGCAGTCAGGGCTCCGAGCGACTTGTTTGTCCGCAAAAGCACTGCGACTACCGCTCCAAGCCGCTATAATACGCTTAGTTTTTAGTTTTAGAGAGGAACTCCAGTGTCAGCACTCGATATTGAATCAGCGCGTTCGGCGCTACTGAATGGTGTAATCGCGTACCCAACTGAAGCAGTGTTCGGTTTAGGCTGCGATCCACGCAATGAGGAAGCGATCCGCAAGATTTTAACTTTGAAAGACCGTCCCGAGGACAAAGGGCTTATTCTTATCGCCGCTGACTACAGTCAGCTGACGCCTTATGTTAAGGACTCTGCCATCGGTCAAGATAAGCGCTTTAGCGTGCTATCACATTGGCCTGGCCCGGTGACTCTGATTCTTCCCGCACGCGATACGGTTTCACCATTGCTGACCGGTGGACGAGATACCATTGCAGTGCGTGTTACAGCCTATGAGCCCGTGCGAGAGCTTTGCCGAAAGCTAGGTACTGCATTGGTATCTACTAGCGCCAACCCCAGCGGTAAAGAGCCCGCTAGAACAGCATCCGAAGTGAGTGATTACTTCGGCGATAATATCGACTGGGTTTGGGATGAAGAAACCGGTGGCGCAGAGCAACCCTCTAAAATCATCGATCCATTTAATAACACCGTGTTGAGGTAAGGTTTTTGTCATGATGGAACAGACTATGTTGCAGCCGGTATTGAATTACCTGCTCAGCTTGCAAGATAGTATTTGCCAACAATTGGAAGCTGTTGATGGTGGAGGACGTTTCCAACAGGATGAGTGGCAGCGGGAACAAGGTGGTGGCGGTCGTTCTCGAGTTATGAAAGAGGGCGCAACTTTTGAACAGGCTGGCGTGGGCTTTTCGCATGTTTACGGTGAACAGTTGCCTAAGAGTGCAACGGCGCACCGGCCCGAACTTGAGGGTCGTGACTTCAATGCCTGCGGCGTGTCTTTGGTCATTCATCCACGTAACCCCCATGTACCGACCGTTCATCTTAACGTCCGGTTCTTTATTGCCGAAAAGGAAGGTGAAGACCCCGTTTGGTGGTTTGGTGGAGGCTTTGACTTAACACCTTATTACCCCTACACCAACGATTGCATTGAGTGGCATAAAAAAGCGAAAGCATCGCTCGATAAAGTAGACCCTGCACTCTATGACAAATACAAAGTGTGGTGTGATGATTATTTCTATTTGAAACATCGAAATGAAGCGCGTGGCATCGGCGGTATTTTCTTTGACGACTTGAACGATCGATCGTTTGACGAGGCATTTGACGTAATCAAAGCGGTTGGCGATGCTTTTTGTGAAGCTTACGTGCCTATCGTAGAACGTCGCAAAGAACACGAATACTCAGAGCATCAACGTCAATTTCAATTGTATCGCCGTGGTCGTTATGTTGAATTTAATCTAGTCTGGGACCGAGGTACCCTGTTTGGCTTACAAACCGGTGGTCGAACCGAGTCAATTCTGATGTCGATGCCCCCGTTAGTGCGGTGGGAGTATGACTGGCAACCGCAGCCTGATTCAGCCGAGGCCGCACTGACGGAATACTATTTGCTACCGCGGGATTGGGCTGCCATGGACTATGTTGATGAGTGATAAGTTAGGCGTTTTCGGTAATCCAATTAAACACAGTCTTTCACCGAGAATACACAGCTTATTTGCTGAGCAAACCGGGCGCAGTGTTGATTACCAGCGTCTATTAGTCAGCCCTCACGGTTTTCCTAAAGCGGTAGCTCGGCAATTTTCGCAAGGCTTAGCTGGCGCCAATGTAACGGTGCCATTTAAGCAGGTGGCGTATCAGCTTGTAACTCAACATATGGGTTCTGCGGCACACAGCGGTGCCGTTAATACGCTTATTAGCGCGCCTCATGGTGGCCTGATCGGTGCCAATACCGATGGCGACGGCTTAGTCGCTGCGCTGAAGTCGAAAGGTGTCAGTTTGGCGGGACGCCGTATTCTCCTGCTCGGGGCCGGCGGCGCGAGTCGCGGTGTCATGCCAGCGCTTAATGCCGAGAAGCCCGATGTGATTTGGGTGTGGAACCGCACAGTGGAACGTGCCGAGCAACTTGCTTCGCTATTTAATTCGGCGCAGGCGTTACGGCATTGGTCTGATGCGCGTAAACCTGACCTCATTATTAATGCAACCAGTGCAAGTCTGTTTGGCGAGTCGTTGGCGCTCCCCGAGCATGTCATTGATACCGATACTCTTGGTTATGACATGGTTTACAGCCGTGATGCGACGGCTTTTCAAAGTCAGTTCAAGGCATCCGGTGGTGGTGTTTGTTTTGATGGTTTAAGAATGCTCGTGGAACAAGCGGCGGTCAGCTTTAGCCTTTGGTTTTCCTGTGACAAACCTAAAACCGAAACCATCTATCATCAGTTGCGTAATGAGCTAGCCAAGCTTGACTAATGCGAGGTTGGCATTCACACCGATCTCGTTAAGTGCTCTCAGCCAACGGATTTGATTTGGGCGTAATGTGTCGCCTGGACCTTTAACTTCGATCAGCATGACCTGTTTATCGCGATACAACCATAAGTCGGGAAAGCCGGCGCGATTGTTGTGTACGTCGCGAGCGATACGCTCAAAAATAGCCGCCCATTGCTGACCTTGGAGGCGTAACCACCAATCTGTGAGCGTACTCTTATCAACACCGGGCCAGTAAATAAACGGATTCGCGAGACCTATTTTTTCATCGATAACCTGATTAATACGTTGCGTTACGGTGTCGGGGCTGTGCTTGATTTCATCAAGTCGTTTCTTTATTAATGCTTCGCGGCGATGATAAAACTCATGACTATTGAGATCTCTGGGGCCTCGCTGAAACGGGTGAACAAAGGCCCCTTCAATATCTTCGAATACGATATCCCAAAAAATAATACCAAACAGTGTTTGTGGAATCGTGTTCTCGTGATGTCCGCCTTGCCAGCCTTGCTGCTCAAAGTAAGTTAACGTTTCTGCTTCTATTGAGGTTCCCCTTGATGCAAAGCTTAAATGGTACGTTTCAGGCTCGATTTGCTGTGCCTTAGGCTCAGCAAACCAACGTGACAATAATTGCTCAGCAATAGCGTGCTCTGGGTCGTTCCATGGGTCCTTTGCCATTTGATTCAGGGTCGAATAAGCCTGCTTATTGTTACCTTGCTTTCTGTAAATTCTTGCCATTCGTTCGCGGGCAGGGGGGCGAAATGACTGCTGATAAATCTTTAGAGCATCGTCGAGTGCATCGGCTCGTTCACAGTCCCGCGCGAGCTTATTGCAGAGTCGGCTATAGGCGCCCCGAAATTTCTTCCATCCTTGATGATTTGCTGCGCGTTTATACCAGTCGCGGATAATACGTATACGCTCAGTTAAGCCTTCTGTATCGGAGTAACGCTGGCGAAACGCACTCATCGCATGGTAGTTAGCAACATCCTCAGAACTATTGAATAAGCTTTTAGGTCGAATCGTGTAGGTTTCATAACGAACATGACCGAGTGCTGTCTTAATAAACTCGGTGAGATCTTGATGCGCGTTGCCAAAAAATAGTAGCGATAAGCGATCAAAGTTTGCTTGTTGTGTTAACGCATACCATTGCAGTTGAGCTGCGACTAGCCATGGCGTTGGACATGCCCGTAATGCCTCGAGAATGTCGGCTTTCTTAGCCGATGCAGAGAGCGTGCAGCCGTTTTCTCGCGCCAACTGCAGTAGTTCGGCGCGCTTTAACAGCTCAAGTCCTTCAGGACTATCAATCTTATGATATACGTTCAGCCAGCCCTCACGCTCAAGCGCGGCGAGTGCTCGATCGAGGTTGATTTCGGAGTAACTTAGGGCATCCCCCCGAAATTGTTGACCGCGGCGACTCGATAACCGAATCCATAGTTTTTGTGCGTCAGTGTTGAGCAACTCATAGCGTGCGAGTGTCAGCCGTGTCTCTTCATCCAACAGCGTATCGTGGTGGTGTCGCACCCAACGCAAGATAGTATTGAAGTTCTGCCAATAGTAATCGGGCTGATCAACATCAGCGGGTTCCCAACGCATTGAATTCTCGATATATAAGTTAGTCGATTATAAAGGTACGCTTAGTTTGGAAGAAAAGAGTATAAAAAAACCGACAGTGTGACTAGACCTTGTCTCATTTTGTGGTAGTCTACTTAGTCTGCTCGATTCGACATGTAGTCTGGCCTCGAAAAATCGGGTAGCAAAAATAAGTTTCCACAGCGAAACAAATAATAAGAAGTAGGGCACATAGGGTAGCCCGCCGTTTGAAAATCCCTTTTTAAATCAAGCAGTTACAACCAATCGAGCACACGATAACCATTTGGTTCTATTCGTGGGGCGAGCTATTGTCAACAGATTTATCCACAGCGTATCCACATTGACTGACTAGCCTTGTTTCAACGCCTATGGCATCCTTAGCCTATTAATTTTTAGATCAGCGAGAATCGCATTCATGGCGCAGACAGTACCTGAGAATCCTTTCATTTTAGTCGATGGCTCCTCGTATTTATTTCGAGCTTTTCATGCTCCGCCACATTTGACCAACTCAGCCGGAGAACCCACGGGTGCAGTTTATGGCGTCGTTAATATGCTGCGCAGCTTGCTTAAGCATTACAAGCCGTCGCATATGGCGGTGGTATTCGATGCCAAAGGCAAGACGTTTCGCAGCGATATCTATGATGAATATAAAGCTCATCGGCCGCCAATGCCGGACGACTTGCGCACGCAAATTGAACCCTTACATGCCATTGTTAAGGCAATGGGACTGCCATTATTGTGTGTTGAGGGCGTCGAGGCGGATGACGTGATTGGCACGCTGGCTAAACAAGCCGGTGATAAGGGTCGATTTACGCTGATAAGCACCGGCGACAAGGATATGGCGCAACTGGTTAATGAGCATGTCATGTTGATTAATACCATGACAGATACGTTGCTTGATGAGTCAGGCGTGATCGAGAAATTTGGTGTAAAACCGAACCAAATTATCGACTACTTGGCGTTGATGGGCGATAGCTCAGATAATATTCCGGGTCTTCCCAAGGTTGGTGAGAAAACAGCGCAGGCGATGCTTCAAGGTATTCCAAGCATCGACAAAATCTACGAAGATATTGATGCGGTGACAGAATTGGGCTTTCGGGGCGCTAAATCAATGCCGAAGAAGTTGGAAGAATTCAAAGACCAACTGTTGATGTCGCGTGAGTTAGCAACTATCAAGTGTGATGTTGAGCTCGAGTGCGGCCCCGATGCGTTAACGATTGAGCCGGCGGACACCGATCAGTTACAAACGCTGTATGGCAAAATGGAATTTCGTCGTTGGCTGAACGAGCTATTAGAAACCGGCGCGGCAACGGATCAAGCCTTAGGCGAAGCGAGTCCTGCCGAAGAGCAAAGCGAACAGTTCAGTTTTAACCGCGATGCGTACAAGACGTTATTTAATGAAGAAGAAGTCTCTGATTATATTGAGCAATTAAAATCAGCAGACGTTATCGCATTTGATACTGAGACCACCAGCCTTAACTATATGGAAGCGCAACTCGTCGGCGTTTCGTTTTCAATAGCGGAAGGCGAAGCGGTTTACATACCGGTGGCACATGATTACGTCGGGGTCGAAGAGCAAGTGGATCGTGACTGGTTGTTAAAAGTCTTAAAACCACTACTCGAAGATTCCAGTATTGCCAAAGTAGGTCAGAATCTTAAGTACGATGCGCACATTCTACGCCGTTACGGTATTAAGCTTCGTGGTATCAAAAATGACACCATGTTGGCGTCGTACGTTTATAATAGTGTCGGTTCGCGTCACGATATGGACACGCTCAGCCTTCAATATTTGAATCATAAGCCGATTAAGTTCGAAGAGATTGCGGGCAAAGGAGCAAAACAGCTTACTTTTAACCAAATTGAGCTGGCGCAGGCAGCACCTTATGCTGCGGAAGATGCCGATATTACGTTGCGGTTGCATCATATTCTATGGGACAAAGTCCACCAGACCGGTGAGCAGCTCGCTTCTGTGTTAACCGATATTGAGGTGCCTCTGGTCAGTATTCTAACCGACATGGAAGAGTACGGCGTAAAAGTTGATGCTGAAATGCTCGGTAAACAGAGTGAAGAGATCGCTAACAAGCTAGATGAACTCGAGCAAAAAGCCTTTGAAATTGCTGGTGAAGAGTTCAACCTCGGTTCACCTAAGCAACTGCAGCAAATTTTGTTTGAAAAGCTTGAGCTACCGGTCATCAAAAAAACGCCGAAAGGCGCACCGTCGACCGCTGAGGAAGTGTTGCAAGAGCTGGCGCATGACTACCCTCTGCCGGATGTGATTTTGCAGCATCGTAGTTTGGCTAAATTGAAGTCGACCTACACCGATAAATTACCGCGTATGATTAACCCCGACACTGGACGCGTGCATACTTCGTATCAGCAAGCTGTCGCCGCGACGGGTCGATTGTCATCTACTGAACCTAACTTACAGAATATTCCGATTCGTACGCCCGAAGGGCGCCGTGTTCGCCAAGCCTTTGTGGCTGAGGAAGGCTTTACGGTCGTAGCTATCGACTACAGTCAGATAGAGCTCAGAATCATGGCGCATTTATCGCAAGATGCCTCGCTGCTAAGAGCCTTTGCCCAAGGCCAAGACATTCACCGTGCGACGGCCAGTGAAGTGTTTGGTTGTAGCTTAGAGGACGTCACTGACGAACAGCGCCGCCGAGCTAAGGCGGTTAACTTTGGTTTGATATACGGTATGTCTGCGTTTGGGTTATCGCGCCAACTCGATATTCCTCGACATGAAGCGCAAGCCTACATGGACAAGTACTTTGAGCGTTTCCCGGGTGTTTTAGAATATATGGAAAATACCCGCGAAACAGCGAAGAAACAGGGTTATGTATCGACACTCTTTGGCCGTCGTTTACCGCTTCCCGAAATCAAAGCATCTAATGGTGCTCGTCGCAAAGCAGCCGAGCGCGCAGCGATTAACGCACCGATGCAAGGTACAGCGGCCGATATCATTAAGCGAGCAATGATTAAGGTAGGCGACTGGATCGATGAAAAAGGCTGTCAGTCAGATGTTCGGATGCTGATGCAGGTGCACGATGAATTAGTTTTTGAAATTCGTACAGAACATGCCGAGAGTTATGCCAAAGCCCTTGCTGATGTGATGGGTGAGGCGGCTGACTTGGATGTGCCACTGCTTGCTGAGTATGGCTTTGGCGCGAACTGGGATGAGGCGCATTAATTTTTTTGAGAAATTTTGAACTTTCTTAATTAGGGCGACTCTGAATAAGTGAAGGCGAGAGGTAAGCCTTCAAAAATTTGTTCTCCCTGGATTGTTTTTAGCCCGGCCTTTTGGTCGGGCTTTTTTATTTGTTTTTCTGCGGGATACCTGCAAGTCCGCTACGACCACGGCGGTTAGCAAACCAAACACCGATTAAAATAGCGAGCATGCCTAAACCGTGCTGCAGAAAGAAGGGCTCGCCATCAAGCACTCCCAGCATCATAGCGACAATGGGAATCAAGTAAGTCACCGAGCTGGTGAACACGGTGTTGGTCAGCTGTACCACATAGTTGAAAATGACCAATGCACCGGCGGTGCCTACAATTCCTAGTACGAGTACAGCAGTCAGTGAAAGTGGCGCGTCAGGTCGTTGTGTATGGGCTAAAAAGTCAGTACCTATAAATAAGAAGATCGCTGCTGGAATACTGGCCATAAGGAGTGATACGCCCGTAATTGTTAGCGGCTTTAGGTCGGCAATTTTATGTTTAATTAGATTTAAGTTAATGCCGTAGCATACGGTTGCAAGCATGACCAATAACGCATAGCTATTAAACGTAAAGGAGCCATTTGCGGTTGCGGTAATCAACAATACGGTGCCAACTAAACCAATGACGATACCCACCCACTGTGCCCAGCGAGCTGACTGGCTAAACAGCAATACGCCAATCACGAGCGTCGATATGGGGGTTAACGCGTTTAATACACCCGTAACACCGCTTTGTAGCTGAGTTTGTGCGATAGCAAACATAAAGGCAGGTATGAAACTGCCTACTAAACCCACGCATGCCAGTTTAAGCCAATGTTTACGCGAAATTTGTCGCAATTTCGGCAGAATTAAAGGTGTTAGAACAATGCCCGCTGAGGCGATACGCAAGGCACCTACCTCAAGTGCAGTAAAGGCAATCAGTCCTTTTTTAATGAGTAAAAATGAACTGCCCCAAATGAGTGCTAAAAGACCCAGCAATAGCCATGCTTTTAGCGGCGGATTTTCTGAGGTGCTATGAGTCATCGCTTTGCACAAAGTTATCGTCTACAGGAGATTCGCCTAAAAACCATTGGTCGAGTTTATTCTCGAGTTGATCAATACCGAACTTTTTAAGAGAAGAAAACACCTCAACTTGAACATCACCATTAAAGGCAATCGCTGCTTGGCGCGCTTTTAGTAACGTCGACTTTCGAGCACCTTGTTTGAGTTTATCGGCCTTGGTTAATAGGGCCAATACTGGGATACCGCAATCCACCGCCCAATAAATCAGCTCTTGGTCGGTCTCACGAAACGGATGGCGAATATCCATGAGCACGACCAAGCCTTTGAGCGAATCACGCTTTTCTAAGTACTCGGACAGTGAACGTTGCCACTGCTCTTTGACCTCCATGGGAACCTTGGCAAAGCCATAACCTGGTAAATCAATTAAGCGTTGACCAGTTGCGGTTTCAAAGACGTTAATTAATTGCGTTCGCCCAGGTGTCTTACTGGTCCGCGCTAAGTTGCGTTGACGCGTGAGCGTGTTCAACGCACTGGATTTCCCGGCGTTTGACCGGCCGGCGAAAGCGATCTCGATACCACTATCCTCCGGCAACTTGCGTATATTAGGGGCACTGGTAATAAAGGTAGCTGTTTGATAATTGATGCGCTTTTCTGACACGACAGGCTCACTTGCTTGTAAAATGTTCACTAATGCGCCGTATTATGAAGCATCTGTACACTTTCTCCAACGCTGAATTGCATAAACAATGTGCATTAGACGTTTAATCGTGCGTTGTTTTGTGTAAAATAAGCTACCGTTAGATGCGATCGGTTCAGGCACGAGGGTGCCTCACAGAGACAAGAGAAGCAGACATGAAAAAATTCGCGATCATTCTAGGATTGTTTATTAGTTCGACCAGCGTTGCGATGGCGCAACAGGGTGATGTCGAAGCAGGGAAACAAAAGTCTCAGGTATGTGCAGCATGTCACGGACCTAACGGCGTTTCCCCCTCAGATATGTATCCCAACTTAGCAGGTCAACACCCCAAGTACATCTATAAGCAGTTGATGGACTTCAAAACCGCCTCTGAAACAGGCGGTGAACAAGGTCGTAACAATGCTATCATGATGGGCCAAGTTGCTAACTTGTCGGAACAGGACATGAAAGACTTAGCCGCTTATTTTGCAGCACAAGATCCTGCAAAAGGTGATACCCCAGAGGACCTGATCGCTAAAGGCTCAGATCTATTCCGTCGCGGTAACCCAGAGACAAATATTCCATCATGTGCGGGTTGTCACGGACCACGCGGTAACGGTATGGGTCTTGCGGCTTTTCCTGATATTTCAGGCCAGCATCCGGCGTACGTTATTTCTCAATTAGAAAATTTCCGTAGCGGTAAGCGCGCCAATGATCCTAATGGCATGATGCGCGGTGTCGCTGCAAAAATGACCGATGAAGAGATGAAGTTACTCGCTGAGTACTTACATGGTCTGTATTAATAAGTGATTTTAATTCTGAAGGGTGGCTCGAATGCCACCCTTTTTTATTTCATTTGTTATGTTTTTATGCGTTTTTTACGTCTTATAAACAAAAATGTTATAAAAAAATGAATTTTTAGAGCGATAAAATCATTGAACTCATCCGTATAAATACGTAGTCTGTAAAGCGTCCGAGGGAGATACTGTCTTCCCAGACAAAAATAATAAAAAGACTGTTTTAAAACAGCGATAAAAATCGATACACAAAAATAACAATAAATCGATTCTGGATTTCGTTTCGCAAAAACAATAATAATTGAATAGAAATCCAGGGAGTAAAACGTAGTATTGGTTGCTCCTTTCAATAATAACAACAACTAGAAAACTAGGTTACGGAAGACCGAGACAACAACTCGGAAGCAGTGACAACCATTCTCATAGTTGCAGTGCGCTGCCAAATATGAGAAATAAAGGCGATGGAAACATCGCCTTTTTTCTTTTCTAAAGAGCCTATTATGTTGTTATGCCCACTATGTCACGCTTCTAGTTCATTCTATGCACGCGATAAAAGACGAGCCTTTCATCAATGTAGGCAGTGTAGACTCGTATTTGCTGATCCAGCAACTCATGTTGATCGAGAAGAAGAAAAGCGGTTATATGAAACACATGAGAACGATCCGCTTGACCCTCGTTATAGGGCTTTTTTAAATCAACTGTGGCAGCCACTGCAAAAAGTGTGTAGAGATTCCGGCTACCGAACAGCACTTGATTTTGGTTCCGGTCCAGGCCCAACTTTACATCTAATGATGGAAGAGTCGGGTCTTAATGCACGTCATTACGATCCTATCTATTCACCCGATGAAATACTGTTGAGTCATAGCTATGATGTGGTGACCTGCACCGAGGTTATCGAGCACTTCTTCTACCCACAACGAGAATTTGCACAGTTACGTCGTTTAGTTAAATCGGGCGGTACGCTAGCGACGATGACAAAGCCCTATGTGTCCGCGGAACGGTTTCCCAACTGGCATTACAAAAATGACCTCACCCATGTGTCGTTCTTTAATGACGAGACATATCGGTATATCGCTGAGCAGTTCGGATTTCGAGTCGAGCGAATCACAAATGAAGTAACCTTCTTTCGTTGCATTAAATCCTGCTGATTACAAGCGTGCTATGCGTTACAATAGACACAACTTTATGAAATAAGGAGTCGGCTATGACTCGTAAGAAGAAAACACGCAAAACCGGTCCTCTGGCGCCGTCGAAAGCGCCCAAAGAAAAGCGCCAAGTTGAAAACCTATCTCGCGGTAAGAAAAAGGGTAAAGGACAGCCTGCGGGCAAACGTCATAGTGAACCTAAGCGGGAGCAACAGTCCGGTCATCACAACGAACTGCAAACGGATCCGCGAAAGGGAAGTAAACGTAAGATCGAATTGGTGCCTGTTGCTTCGGCAACGGCTGAAACGGCGCTATCGCCTCAACAAGAGCTTGAACAATTGCAAAGTGATTTACGATTGCAGGAGTTGGTTGAGCGTTTTGAGCAAGGCGAAGTGCTATCAAATGACGATCAACGTTATCTCGACGAGCAGTCTGAACGCTACGAAAAGCTAGCAAGTCAGCTAGGTCTCGATCTTGACGATGATGACGATGAGTGGGATGACGAGGAGTATTGATGTCTACATTAGCGATCATTTTATACATACTAGGTGTCATTGTTATCGTGGGGTTAGCTGTCTATGCGGTGACCTTGCTGAAGCGTTTACGCTATCAAAACCAGCTTCGCCAACAGGCTGTTAAGAAGCGTGTCGATCGTATTGATGAGAGCATTATCACAATTGCCAAGGGCATGCAGCAAGATCAATGTCCACTGTCGGAGGGATGTTTGCGTATTGTTGTGCTGCTGGATCATCGTCCTGAATCGACGGAGTATGACTACTCGAAAGATTATCCTGCAATGCATGATATGTACGAGCGAATCAAACATATGCCGACGCACGAAAACCGTAAAAAGTTTCCTAAACAAAAGATTAAGGAACTTGATAAAGAGCGTGAGGGTTATGAGGTTGAGTTGAAAGACGTTATTTTAGCTGACGTCGAGAAATTGTTGCGCGAGTTTCCCACTCGGTAAAAGGAAGCGCCGATGTTATTTAAAGGCATTCGAGAAGATATAAAAAGCGTCTATAGTCGCGATCCAGCGGCCCGCAACGCCTTTGAAATACTCTTTAATTATCCTGGACTACATGCGATTTGGCTGCATCGATTCAGCCATCGCTTGTGGATGTTAAAACTCTATTGGTTGGCTCGTTTTGTTTCCAATCTTGGACGCTGGTTTACTGGGGTTGAGATTCATCCAGGCGCCAAAATTGGACGGCGATTCTTTATCGATCACGGTATGGGTGTAGTCATCGGTGAAACGGCGGAGATAGGCGATGACGTGACTTTGTATCATGGCGTGACTCTAGGCGGAACGTCTTGGAACAAAGGTAAACGGCATCCGACGTTAAAAAATGGCGTAGTCATCGGGGCGGGTGCAAAGGTATTAGGTCCGTTAACGGTTGGAACTGAAGCTCGAATCGGTTCAAATGCTGTAGTGGTCCGTGATGTACCTGAAGGTGCCACGATGGTTGGTATTCCTGCGCGCGTTGCTAAGTCAGGTCAAGACAAAGAAACAAACGAGCGAAGAGCGAAGATGGCAAAAGCTTATGGCTTTGATGCTTACGCTATCGCAGCTGATAACCCCGATCCAGTGGCAACAGCCATTGGTCGAATGCTCGATCATGTACACGTATTGGACCAAAAGGTCTCGGATTTGTGTCAAGCAGTCAACCGGTTAGGCGGTGACGTCTGTGGTGAATTGCCTGAAGTCGAGATGGATGACGTGGCGTTTCTGGAAGAAAAACAACGTGCTGCACAACAGCGCGAAGCGCAGCACGAAAGTAAGCACGAAGCAGACTAATTTTTCAGATTGAAGCGCTCAATAAGCTCGTATAATTCATACGATGTGCGCTTCAAGTCATCACTGGATTTTTGAGTACTTTCTGATGTTTGCTCGGTTTGACGAGCAATTTCGGCAATTTCTGAGAGCTGTTGGTTGATGTGTTCTGCAACGCCTGATTGTTGTTCCACGGCTGAGGCCATCTGCGTAGACATATCTGCAATTTGCTCAATAGAGGATGATATCTGCGACAACGCGTTATCTGCGCGCTTCACTTTATCGACACCTTCTGCCGCCGATTGTTCACCTTGCTGGGATACCGTGACCGCCTCTTTAGCGCGGCCGCGTAATTGGTTGATAACGTTGTGAATACTATCGGTCGACTCTGAGGTTCGGCGAGCGAGGTTACGAACTTCGTCCGCGACCACGGAGAAGCCTCGCCCATGTTCGCCCGCACGCGCAGCTTCAATCGCCGCATTCAATGCCAACAGATTGGTTTGTTCGGCAATCGATGAAATCAGATCGGCGGCTTCGCCAATTTCAGCGGTCGAGGCATCAAGCGCTTCCACGGTTTGTGCTATCTGTTTAACCGCTTCATGCAGTTCGACAATGACCGCACTCGCTTGACGCGCAAGGTTTACACTTTCATCGGTATTCTGCTTCGCGCTATCCGCTTGTTCTGCGTTTTGCTCAACGGTTGCCGCCACCTGTTGAATGGTCGTCGACATCTCGTTCATCGCAGCCGCTGTTTGGTCGGTGGCTTGAGTTTGACGTTGCACGTGCTCGTTCGACGTTTTGGCTTGTTGACTTGTATCATCAGCAACCCGGAGTAAACGCCCAACAGCATCTTTTATTCGTGCTAATGCTGTTCGGTTGCGCGCGCCTTCACTGAGTAACATCAGTGATAACTGAGCTTCTCGACCTTGAGCGTTAAAGTAAGTGCTACCGACTAGCTCATCATGAAACGCCTCAGGTCGGATATCCAACATACGTTGCATGATAGAAGATACGTAGCGCGCATACCACAACCCACTGACTGCCATTGCAGCAAAAGTTGTTGCACCGGCTTGCCAAGATCCAAACAGCGAAGCCGCGATAGTTGCAGCAATACCCGGTACGATCACCGGTAGCAAGTCGCGTAATGCGTAAAACGTGCTTGTCGCTACAGGCACAGGGCGTTTGCCTTGATTTATGCGCTGGTAAATAGTCATTGCGCGTATTTTACGCTCATCGGAGGTTTTTACCCGCACCGACTCAAAGCCAGCGGGTTTTCCGTCATGAATAATGGGTGTTACATACGCGCTTACCCAATAGTGGTCGCCATTTTTACATCGATTCTTAACCAGTCCCATCCATGGTTGACCTTTCTTTATGGTCCTCCACATATTTTCAAAGACAATAGCGGGCATATCGGGATGACGTAAAATGTTATGCGGCGAACCAATTAATTCTGCTCGGGTATAGCCGCTGACTTCTACAAAATCGTCATTGCAATGGGTAATGACACCCTTGCGATCGGTCGATGAGATGAGGCGATACTCATCCGGAATATGTCGTTCTTTTTGAGTGATGGGTCCGTTATCTTTCATAATATCCCTTTTAACTTGATATACATCAAGGATATACGATTATCGGAAAAATAAAAAAATCTTTAGGAAGCGTGAAAGGTTTTGGGGCTGGCAATAAAAAACGCCGCTAAAAAGCGGCGTTTAGAATTCTTTTTAAACGTAGATTACATAGGAACTACGTTTTCTGCTTGAGGACCTTTAGGACCTTGAGCAACAGTGAAAGAAACTTGTTGGCCTTCAGCTAAAGTTTTGAAACCGTCAGCTTGGATTGCACTGAAGTGAACGAAAACGTCTGCGCCGTTTTCTTGTTCGATGAAACCAAAGCCTTTAGCTTCGTTGAAAAACTTAACTTTACCAGTAGTAGTAGACATGCTGATCTTCCTCGTAATGCATGTGAATTAAAAATGCTCAGAAATTGGTATTACTTGGACTTACAAAACGAGGTACAGCAAAGAAGGACTTCGTACACAAATCTCAAAACAATAGCCGAATTTCATCAGCGATCATCAGTATATACCCTTGTTTAGGTCTGTCAATTAAACTCGGGCTTATTTTAGCCAGTTTTTGCTGATGTGTCGGAACGTGTCGGTCCCTGACTTTTCTAACCACTCAAAGGCAACCATTTCTGAAGTCACGATTTGCACACCGGCCTCTCGCATACGTGCAACGGCCGTGTCTTTATCATTAGGTCGACGAGAACCGACTGTATCTGTGGGCAAGAATACTTGATAGCCTTGTGCCACAAGGTCCAGCGCCGTTTGCATGACACACACATGGGTTTCCATACCCATGATTACAATTTGCTTTTTGTCGTATTCTTTAACCACATCTTGAAACGTTGATTCACGCCAGGCGCTAAAATGTGTCTTCTCGACAACACGTGCGACTTCGATAATTTCTGCCAATGCAGAGACCGTATAGCCTAATCCCTTAGGATATTGCTCGGTAATTAGTACGGGAACGTCAAGTTGCAAACCGATCTCGCCCAGCCAACGCATTCTAGAAGTCACAATATCGCGTTGGTGAATCGCTGGTGTAATGCGCTCCTGAGCATCGACAACCAAAATAATTGAATCATCACGTTTTAACAGCATACGACTGACCTTAATTCTCAATGTTTGAACTCATACTACCGAAAAGGTGTGTGATGTACATAGTGCTTTGGTCGCAACGGGGTTCGCTAACGGTCAAAAAAACCGCAGAATATTTGCAGTTTTGTCCCCTGATCGCTACAATTTCGACCTTTTCAGCCCCCTCTCTTTCAAAAAGGTGATACATGGCTACCGTACTGATCTTAATGGGTTCGCAATCTGACTGGCCAACCATGCAGAAAGCTGCCTATATGCTCAAAGACTTGGGCGTAAGCTGGGAAGCAAAAGTGGTTTCAGCACACCGTACGCCTGATTTGCTCAAATCGTCTATGGAGCAAGCAGAAAAGGATGACGTAAAGGTAGTCATCGCAGGTGCGGGTGGTGCCGCTCACCTACCCGGCATGCTTGCCGCACACACGTCGATTCCTGTGCTGGGTGTACCGGTATCGAGCAAACAGCTTAAAGGACTTGATAGTTTGCTTTCTATTGTGCAAATGCCCAAAGGCGTAGCGGTAGGTACTTTGGCGATCGGTGACGCAGGTGCGGCTAATGCCGGCTTACTCGCAGCACAAATTGTCGGCTCATTCGACGCGACCGTGCGTCAGCGTGTGACCGAGTTTCGCAACCAACAGCGCGATAAAGTAATGGCGAATGCAGACTTGGAGTTACCAGAATGAAAGTACTGATTTTAGGTAACGGACAGTTGGGGCAGATGCTGGGTAAAGCGGCTATCCAGCAAGGTCATGAATGTATTTTGTACAGCGACCGCGACCATCAAGTGAAGGCACTGGGTAGCCAGCAAGCTCTGGGTTTAACCTTGGAAGAAGCAAAAGAGTGGGCTGACGTTGTCACTTGGGAACATGAACACCTTGCCGATGAACTGATTGATGCGACGGCAGATAAGTGGTTATTAAAAGCCAGTCTATTCCGTCAACTAACCGACCGTCGCACGCAAAAAGCCCTGTGTGACACGCTAGAGATTCCAACATCTGAATGGCAACCTTTTAATGACGCTGCTGAGCTCGAGAGCATTTTGGCTGACTGTGACCGTGCTGTTGTCATTAAATCAGCCAAGGGCGGCTATGATGGTAAAGGTCAGTGGCGCTGGAAGCCCGGTCAGGCAAAAGATGACATCATCGCCGAGGCGGGACAACGTCCGGGTATCGTCGAGGATATGATCGACTTTAGCGATGAAGTCTCAGTTGTCGCAGCACGCGATCATCATGGCGAACAGCGCGGATATCCATTGACGTTGAATGTCCATCGCAAAGGCATTCTGGCTTATAGCATTGCCGGTGCACAGAGTTTTTCCGAAGCACTGGAGCGTCAAGCACAAGCGTATCACCAAAAACTGACCGATGAACTCGATTATATTGGCGTGTTGGCTATCGAGTTTTTTGTGGTGGGCGAAGGTGACGACCAACAATTATTGGTCAACGAAATTGCGCCGCGTGTTCATAACTCGGGTCACTGGACGATGAGTGGTTCAAATTGTGACCAGTTTAACCTGCACATGCGCGCAATTACGGGGTTACCCACACCAGATTTACTCGTTGCTCCCACATTGATGCTAAATGCCATCGGCATTGACGGTTTTCCGGAAGTGTTATGGGAAGCCGGTGCCGCTGATTGTCATTGGTACGGCAAAGACGCGCGCCCCGGTCGTAAAGTGGGCCACGTCAACCTCATGGTCGACAGTGCTGAACGCGCTCATAAGCTCGCCGACCAATGGTGCGACGAGCTACAAGTGCTAAAAGACGCTTAAAGGCGCTCGATTAACCACGTCTGCATATCCTCAACCTGCTCCATGCACAGTGAATGCGGCATGGGGTAGGTTTGATAAGTCACTTCGTAACCCATCTCTTTTAAATGCGCCACAGCCCGTTGACCGAGCGTTTCAGGAACAACTGGGTCTTGCGTACCGTGTTGTACTAAAATCGGCAGTGAACGATTAGCCTCGGCAGGTTTTATGTCACCTTGCGTTGCGAAATAAGTCGAGTGTGCCATCAAACCACCCAAGGGTTTGGGGTAGGTTAACGCGGCCTCATAGCCGACCGCACCGCCTTGTGAAAAGCCAGCAATAATAATGCGTTTGCTATCTATGCCTTGCTCAATTTGCTCATCGATCATTTGATGAATTGCGGCGGCAGAAGCGCGTAATTGTGTCGCATCAATCTCACGATCAATGGTCATCGCTGTGATGTCATACCAAGCGGGCATCACCATACCTTGATTAATGGTGACCGGAAGACGTGGCGCGTGAGGAAATAGGAAACGTACGTGGGCCGGGGCCAAATTTAAATGTTCAACCATGGGGACGAAGTCGTTTCCCGAGGCGCCCAGTCCGTGCAACCAGATAATGACCGCATCGGCGGGTTCGCTTGGATCGTGTTTGATTACTTCTAACTGCATAAAATCTCCTAATTAAAGGCTGGATACGAACCCAACCAGCGAATTTGATTCAACTCAGCGAGCTTTTTGAGCGCCTTTTGTACCGAAGGGTCCTGTTCATGACCATCAAAATCGATGAAAAAGTGATACTGGCCAAAACCATCTCCGGTAGGACGTGAAACAATCGATGTTAAGTTAATGCCTTGCTCGGCAAATGCTTTCAAACTATCGACGAGTAAGCCCGGGTGGTCATTATCGTCGATCAGCATCACGCTACTTTTCCAACGCCTATCTTGCAGTGCCAGCAAGGGCTCCGTGCGCGCGGATAGTAACACAAAGCGCGTTTGGTTTTTGTGGCTATCGGCGATAGCACGCTGAATGCAATGCAACTGTTCTGGGCAGGGTATATGGCTCGGGACGATGGCGGCCGATGGCTTATCGGCGGCGATTAACTCATTCAACGAAGCGGTGTTGCTTGCGGTATGAACTATCGGTAATGACAGAGTATTTAACGCGTGATGACATTGGCCAGCCGCGACAAACTGCGCCCACACCTGTTCGGGTTTCTCGCTATTGGCGAGCAAATGATACTGAATCGGTAGTCGGTATTCTGCGTGAATATACAATGGATGGTGCGCGAAATAGTCGACAACGGGCGAAACGAAACCATCAATTAGGTTTTCGATAGGAACGACCGCAAGTTGTGTGTCATTTACACTGTGCAGGACATCCGCCAACGTGCTTTTAAACACGATCGGCACTGAATCTCCTAACTGCTGCTGAAAGTGCTGCGCGGCACGCTCCGAGAACGTGCCGGCAGGACCGAGTGTCACTAACTGTTCAATCATAAAACCTTTACTTCTTATAGTGTTCGAACCAGGCTAACGCGTGTTCGATCTTGGCAATCATATGCGAAGGACGGTGGGTTACACCGTGAGATGCGCCCGGCACTCGTACCATGGCGGTGTCGACGTGGCGCAACTTCAGCGCTTGGTAGAACTGCTCGGTTTCCGAAATCGGCGTGCGGCGGTCGTTTTCGCCAGTAAATAGCAACACAGGCGTCGAGACATTACCTACGAGTGACAATGGCGAACGTTTCCAATAATGGTCTAAATCCTCCCATGGCATCGCCGGAAACTGATTGGTGATCTGCCCAATTGAGCTATCTGCTGTGAGTACTTTACTGACCCAGTTAATCACAGGGTTAGTGGCCGCTGCTGCATTAAATCGGTCGGTTAAGCCTACCGCATAGGCTGTGGCGATGCCGCCTGCCGAACCGCCGGCAATAAACAGGTTGTCTGCATCAATAAAGCCCTTATTAATCATCGCATCAACACCGCTCATGTGATCGGCAAAGTCATACTCTGAGGCGTAGTTGCCATCGAGTAGCATCGCGAAGTCTTTTCCGTAAGAGGTGCTACCACGGTAGTTTACGTAGAGAACGACGTAGCCTTCAGCCGCGTAGCGTTGGTGTTCGGCCGCAAAGTGAGGGCCGTAAGACAGATGCGGACCGCCATGAATTTCAACGATCAGCGGATACTCTTTATCTTCGTCAAAGTCGGGGGGTGTGATATACCAACCCTGAATCGGTTGATCATCGTAGCTTGAGTTGTATGTGATTTCGTGTACCTTGCCGAGCTTTTTGTTGCCCAACAAGTCTTCGTTAAGCTGAGTCAACGTTTGTGTTTCATCCCCAGACGCTTGATAACCTACATCGGCGGGACGGTAAGGAGTACCTTGCGTATAAGCGATAGCGCCATTTTTCGATGCACTGAAACTGCCCATCGTATACGGGCGACTGACATAGGTACCTGACACATCATCAGCGCGGCGGGTAAATTCATCGTCTAGACTGACGTTGGCGATCACGGTTTTACCGCGGTCTGCAAATTGCACCGCAATCGTGTCTGCGCCATTCCACTGTGGGTTGGCAAACGAGCGATCTAATTCACTTTGCAGCTCGCGTTTTTGTTTCGAGGACCAGTCCATGACCCACAGTTCACCTTTGTGATAAGGAACCGGCTCATCACTACTGTGTAAATAAACCAAACGCTCACCATCGGGTGAAAACTGTGGTGCGTATTCCTGACCCGGCGCCTGAGTGATACGCGTGAGCTGCTGAGTTTTCACATTAACGGCATAAAGGTCACTGTCATTAACCTCATAGGCCCAGTCTTTGTCGCGGTTAGCGGAAAACACGATCGACTCGCCATCGTGACTCCAAGTCAGTGGCCCAGAATGGCTGAATGCGCCCGTGGTTAATTGCTGTATACTGCCACCGGTTGCTGGAACAGTAAAAAGTTGTGCATGTGCAGGTTTTAGCACACCTTGACCATCGCTTTGATAGTAAGCTTCTTGCACAACAATCGGTTGCCCACCCCAGTCGGCGCCATCCGGTTTAGTGGGACGTTTTACTTTCTTTTCAAAGGCCGTTTTTTCTGCCGGCACATCCATTAAGAACGCGATCGACTCACCATCAGGTGACCAAGCCAATTGACTTGGCGATTCATGCACATGGGTAATCTCTGCGTGTTTATCTTGGTTGAGCCAATACACATGAACCTGATAACTGTCCTTGCGATTAGATGTTAATGCCAGCCGTTGACTGTCAGGTGACCAAGTTAAGTTGCCGTAGGCGTCGCCCTCATCAAAGAGCGGATAGTGTTGATTTGATTCCGTATCAAGGATCCAGACCGAGCGCTCGGTGTTGTCCTTCATATCGTTAAAGCGATTACGAATGTAGGCGATATAGCGCCCATCAGGCGAGATGCTTACATCGTTGGCATACTCAAGCTGAAAGATATCGTCGATAGCAAAATAGTCATTGGTTTGCGCGTTAATAGACGGTGACAATGTTGCAAGCCCAATAACCAGGGCGGATGTTTTTAACCACATAATGCGTCCTTAATTTTTATTCTAACGGGTGTTCTGTAAACGCTTCGAAAAATCATCATTGAAACCGCGCTAAAACGCTCGAAGCCAAGTCACGAACATGATTAAATGTTCGCTATCATTTACCTATTTGAGCTTTGGATCGCCTGCATGTCTCAGCCGCATCGACAAACCCGCGCTCGTATCTTACTGACAAATTTACGGGACAATGCCAAACAATTAAAGTCGTATATCGACCAGCAGCCGATGCTAGGCGTTATAAAAGCGGACGGATACGGTCATGGCGCGACAGAAGTGGCGCATGCAATCGCGGATTATGTAGAGAAATACGCCGTTGCATTTATTGATGAAGCGATCGCGTTACGCGACTCAGGTATCGACAAACCCATCGTCATTTTGCAGGGGGTATACAGCACAGAAGACTGGTTGCTATGCGCTGAGCAGCAGTTTGAACCCGTAATACATAACGCGCAGCAAATTGATTGTCTGAGCGAAATCACTTCGGAAGCCAACCGCGTTAACGTTTGGCTGAAGCAAGACTCAGGTATGCATCGATTAGGCTTTTTTGCCGATGACGTCGAAGGGGCGGTAGGGCAGCTTCGTGCGCATGCGCTGATTAACCAAATTGTGCTGATGACTCACTTTGCTGAGGCGGATAATCCTGAGAGCCCGTTGACCGCGATGCAGTTAGAACGCTTTTATGCGGTACTCCATGCGGTGTGCGATAAAATAGATGGCGTTAGCGTGGCAAACAGTGCCTTTATGTTGGGTGACGATGTACTGGACGCGATGGGTCTGACTAAATGGTTTCGCGCCGGCATTGCATTATACGGGCAGAACCCATCGCAAGCGGACTTGACCGATAACGTGGAGCTAAAACCCACGATGGCATTAGAGGCCCCTGTCATCGCATTGCGTATTATTCAGCCAGGTGAAACCGTGGGTTATGGGAGCCGTTGGCGCGCACAACGAGAGAGCCGTATCGCGACGGTGGCAATAGGTTATGCCGATGGCTACCCGCGTAGCTTACCCGATGGCACACCGATGATTATTAATGGTCAAGTAGGCTGTTTAGTTGGGCGTATTTCGATGGATATGATTACTGTCGATGTGACCGATATTGAGGGTATTGAGCTCGGCGATAACGTTGAGCTCTGGGGTGAACAGCTACCGATACAAGTGATTGCCGATCAAGCGCGGACAATCACTTACGAGCTATTTGCTCAAGTGACACGTCGCGTGCCGCGTATTTATGAAGACTAACGTTTGTTGCGACGTTTTAGGTAAAACCAAACGCCCGTGACAGGTAGCAGCAATAGCGCAAGACCACCGGCTAAAATAATCAAGGTCATGGTGGTGCCGCCAATCGCCGCGACATGCAGCGGATAGATCATATGGGACACTTGCTCACCTAAGGGGCGTGTCCGCACATCCGTAATGTTGGAAAGTGTCCCGGTTTCATCAAACGCAATGTAATTACGACCATTGGGATGCCATTCATCAGGCCATTTTAAGCGCATGCGCCCTGAGTCTAAATAAATTAAACGTATATCAGCATCGGGTAAGACCGTATGAGCAATTGCAAATCGTTCCTGCCAGTGTGTGGCGGAGCGTTTGGGCAACGAATGGTGTATCTGCGAAGGGGTCATTGGCAACACGGCGGCTAAGCCATTCTTAACAGTGCCTGCGTACATAATCGCGCTACCAGTAAGCATCAGTAATGCCACCGGGATAAAGACGATAGCACCGGTGCTGCGGTGCAATTGCCATAAGGTTTGCATGCCTTTAGCCGAGAACGGGTTATAAAAGCGTACGGCGAGGTTTTTCCAGCGCCATTGTCGTTTAGGCCACCAGCGCACTAAGCCGGTGGTAATCAATATCAAGGCAAATAGCGACAATACACCGAGGATATCTTTACCGAACTCATCAAGTGCAAGGTGGTGGTGCAGTTCGACAAACCAACTCACCGTATCAGCGTAGGGTGCTCGAGTAAGCAGTTGCTCACCTTGAGGGCCAAAATAATGATGCTTACCGTCACCATCAACCAGCTCAAACCAGGGGCGGTCGTCAGTAGGAAGGTACGCGTATCCTGCCGTATAGCGGTCAGCAATAGTTGCTGATGTAGCTTGCGACACGGGATTGTCGAGTCGCAGACTGGGGTATTGCCACATCAGCCACTGATTTTTGAATAACAGCATTGAGCCCGTCACTGCCATGAGCAGTACCCAGCCGCTCAGCACAAGGCCAAGCCAGCGATGCCACTGTGTCAGTGACGGTAGCTTAATGCGCTTCACGTATGACTTACCAAGCGTAGTTCCAGTTTAAGCTAACGGTACGTCCGCGACCGGTAAAGTTACGGTTATCACCACCGACTGTTTGTGCATAGTAGGTGAAGTAGTACTCATCGAATAAGTTCTCGATACCGAGTGCAAATTGACCATAGTCGCGGGTTTCAAGCAAGACCGATGCATCGACGGTGTTATAGCCATCAAAGTTATTAACGGCTTCGGCACTTGAGTAAATGTCGCGGTCAAAGAACTTGTTCCACTGTACCCGGCTCGAAACTTGTCCAGTCCATTGTTGTGACCAGTACAGATTCGCGCGTTTCGGGGCGATATTACGACCACCAAGCTGCGTATCGACTTGGTTATCGCCATCACTGTCAAACTCACCGTCAGTATCAGCGTAGTTCAAACCAAATGCCGTATCGTTCGAGAACGCATATTCTGCGCTAGCCTCGATGCCGTCGATTTCAGTGCGTTCACGTTTAACCGAGTAAATGCCATCAGCATCCGCTTGTAGACGAGCGCCTAAATCCGATTCAGAACGGTAATAGCTGATTGAAGCGCGCCATGCGTTGTTGTTGAACTCGACGCCGATTTCCTCGTTATCAGCAAGTACTGGCTGTAAGTCTAAGAAGCTACTGACACTCAAATCAGGTGTTGAGATACCGCGTAAAACGCGCCCTACGTCAGGCATGCTAAAGCCTTCAGAGTAACTAGCGAACACACGCCAGTTATCGTTCAACGCATAAACTGCGCCTAGGTTGGTAAGCAACTCATTGAAGCTTGGTTCGCCACCTTCAACGAACACACTGCCGTAAGAGGCGAGGGTGGTAAAGCTATCGGCTTTGAGCTTGCCGTATTCGTATCGTAAACCACCACTCAGCGTGAGTCCGTTGGCTTGATAGCTCAACTGTGCATATGGCGCCCAGTTTTCAAACTCAGTTTCTGGTACCCACTTACGGCCGGTTTGTGCGAGCTCTTGGAACGTCTTATCGTTCATGAAGTCGACACCTGCTGTTACATCAACAGGCAGGTCAGCAACTTTTGCCCAGTTCATGGTAATGCGAGAACCATACTTACGCGAGTCATTGCGAGACTGGTCAAAGATATCATCGCCGTACTGCGGATCTTGGAAGGTGGCATAGTTGCCGCCTCCATAAAGCGCGGAGAAGTCTTGTAAGAATAGCTGCCAGTTGAGGTCAGCACCTAAAATGTCGGTGTTTTTATACGTCAAACTACTGGTGGTGACTTCGTTTTCTGGTGCATCGCCTGGATATTCACCTTCGACCGACAGGGCAGGGACGCCCAGTTCGCGGTTACCCACAGTAGCAAAATAATCACCATTACCCGCCATATCAAAGTGATTGACCATTAACGCCAGTGACTGGGTGCTATCAATGCGGTATTCGCCTTTGAAAAACACGTCATAGCTCTTCGAGTCCATGGTGTCGCCTTGGGTGGTATCGACACCAATTAACTGGCCCTTACCATCAACGTACATACCGGTATCGCGGTATTGTGCGCCGGCAACAAACTTCCAATCGCCTTCGGCGTGACGCACTAAATAGCCCGCTTCGTAGCTGAGCCCTTCTGAGATTTCGCTATCGGGTGCTGTGAAGCCGGCGTTTACTTCTTGCGTGGTGCCTTCTTGCGCTTGTTTAGTGACGATATTAATAATACCGCCGCTCGCGCCTAAACCTTGAATAGCGCTGGCGCCATGGATGACTTCTACACGCTCAATCATGAACGGATCAATGGTGTACGCCGCGCGCGAACCATCCCGTAATGGGTTGGACTGAGGCACGCCATCAATTAAGTATAGTGGTTGGCGGCCGCGTAATGTTTCGCCCGATGAGGTTAACTTTTGACGCGAGGGAGAAAATGCAGGAATCAACTTGCCGAGGACATCAGAAAGCGACTCTGCAACCATCATTTGCTGGCGCAACTGCTCTCCATCAATGACGGTCACCGTAGCTGGAATCGCACTTTGAGGGATTTTAGTCCGTGTTGCAGTAATTTCGATGGTCTCATCGACACCTGTACGGTTAACTTCGTCTTGGGCCAACGCCTGACCCGATACAATGGATGCAATAAAAAGAGAAAGCAGCTTCTTGGACATGAGAATCCTTATCATTTTCTATAAGTGGCGCAGATGATAATTGTTCTCATTACATAGTCAACTACTTATTTTAATTTTCTTTTAAGAAAAACGTTTCGGCTATCGTTCAATTTGTTGTACGGCAGGCATACAGGGCTGAAATAGAAGTTTTCTCGGCATTATGGTAATTAATAGGGTTCTTTACATTTCCGTCGAGCCGAGAGAGAAACGAGATATGAAAACACGCATCAGTTTGTTAAGTGCCGTCATTAGTGTGGCGCTGCTTGCAGGTTGCTCAGAACCACAAACAACGACAAAAAAAGAAGCGACAAGCCAAAGCCAACAGCAGACTGTTGCACTGGATGAAAAGATCCGCACTACGGCGCAGCAAACGCTTAAGGCGTTTAATATTCCTGGGCTTGCCGTTGTCGCAGTAAAAGATGGCAAAGTGATTTTAGCCGAAGGCTTCGGCGTTCGCGATATCGAAAGCCAAGAACCGGTCACCAAAAATACCTTGTTTGGTATCGCCTCGCATACTAAGGCGTTTACGGCTGCCGCGATTGCTCACCTTGTCGACCAAGGTAAACTGCATTGGGATGACAAAGTCACTGATTATCTGCCGGACTTTAAGTTATCCGACCCGGAGCTGACCCATCGCCTGACCATTCGTGATTTACTAAGCCACCGTTCTGGCTTGGGTTTAGGCGCCGGCGACTTAATGATCTGGCCTAATACCGATAAATCGGTCGATGAGATTATAGCTGGCCTCGCTAACGTGCCGATGGATCACGGGTTTAGAACGCAATTTGCCTACAATAACTTAATGTTTTTAACAGCAGGCGAACTTATTCATCAGGTCACCGGTGTACCTTACTCCGACTACATTGAGCAGACGTTCTTCGAGCCGCTCAACATGGACGAGAGCGTCGTTGGCTTTTCTAACATCCCAGCATCGAACGACAATGTCGCGGTCGGTACTATCGAGAAGGACGGCGAATTACATCGCTTTCCACTCGATTTTCTTGAAGACTTTGGCGGCGCGGGTGCAACGGCCGCAAGTGTTGATGACATGGGCAACTGGTTAATTACACAGTTACAGCATGGCAAAAGCCCATCGGGCGAGCAGGTCTTTTCGCCCGAGTCACAGCATCAAATGTGGCAATTAACCACTCCTATTGGCGTTTCGGATAAAGCCGCTGAGCAGGGCACGTTCTTCCAAGGCTATGGCTTAGGTTGGTTCGTAAAAGACTATCACGGCGTTAAACAGGTTTATCATAGTGGCGGTATCTTGGGCATGTTGTCATTAACCACACTCATCCCAGAAGAAAATTTCGGTATTACCGTGGTGAGCAACCAACAAGCCTTTGGCGGTCTGACAGCGATTACGCAAGAAGCACTTGAGCAAGTACTTAATCTACCCGACCAAGATTGGGTTGCAGAGCAGTCAGAAAATTATCGTCAATTTATGCAACGCAAAACGGACTTTAAAATACCCAAACCCGACACTGAAGAAGACGCCACGTTAGCTCAACAAGCATACGTGGGCACTTATACCGATGCGTGGTATGGCGATGTCGAGGTACGTATGCAAGGCGATGAGTTACGCTTGGACTTTACTCATACCCCGATGCTCAAAGGCACCTTAGAACATTACAACGGTGATACGTTTATCGTACATTGGGATGAACCCTTGCTTGAAGCGGATGCCTATGTGCGTTTTGAATTGAACGAGGATGACTCAATAAAACAGGCGACCATGAAAGCGGTTGCGCCATTCACCGATTTTAGCTTTGATTTTCATAACCTGACGCTGGTGCGTCAGTAGTGTGACAGGCAGTAGGTGCAAAAAGCACGGCACTGTGGCCGTGCTTTTTTATGTGTGTCATTTATTCAGTTGGTGTACCCACTCGGTTAGTAAGCGAACACCAAAGCCGGTCGGACCTGCCGGGTGAATACCCATTGGGCTACTGTGTCAACAACGGGTGAAAACTGATCCACTTTTGTCCTAAAATCAACGGAGTAAA